>Ga0209919_1000060_pt1 | contig 54098 bp, 50 predicted proteins | sample SalPon2A_C_D2_MG_FD_185721 | JGI IMG/M metagenome (GOLD analysis project Ga0209919, IMG submission 185721) | Soil microbial communities from South San Francisco under conditions of wetland restoration - Salt Pond MetaG R2A_C_D2_MG (SPAdes)... | ecosystem: Environmental > Terrestrial > Soil >... | reverse complement strand
TGCCTACTACAGCGGCGCGCCCGTGCCCATCTCCCCGGATCGGCAGGGCACCTACCTCGTGATCGAGCTGCGCGACGGCGAGCCGGCCCAGGTGCACGTGCGGCACCTGGACTAGGCGCGCATCCCCGCTGCGTCAGTACATGTCGTGGGAGAGGTACAGGTCCCAATCCAGGTAGTAGGCCTTGTGGATGCCGTAGTCGAAGGCCCGGAAGATGAACGCCTCCCGGCTGTACGGCGCTCCGGCGGCCTTGACCTGCTCGAAGACGGAGCGAATGTCCTCCAGCAGCGGCGCGATGATCGCCGTGTGCTCCGCCAGATAGGGGGACAGGTTGCGGTCACCAAAGCCCACCACCAGACCCATCAACGCACAGTGGTAGTACTCGTCCAGCTCCGCGTCGCTGGGCGGCGGCAGGTGGCGCTCCAACTCGCGGAGCCACGCGTCGAAGTCGGAGTACACCTCCGTCTTGGCCTTGATGCGCTCGACGGCGCGCGTTTCGGGCGCTTCGACGACGGCAGGAGACTGCTGGTTATGGAGAATCAGGGCCAGTAGCTGCTGCTTGTCTGGCTTCAAGGCGCGCCGTAAAGGCTGCGGAGGGGAGCGCCGCGGATGCGCCGCGGCGAGGGCGGAAGACCCTGGCTAGACGGCCTGGGCCTCGGCACCGGCCGAAACGATCTCCCAATGGTCGGTCAGCTCGGCCATCCGCTGCAGCAGCCGATGGTTGAGCTGGTGGCCGGACTTGACGCCGCGGTACTCGGCCAGGATGGGCGCACCCGCCAGCGAAAGGTCGCCGATGGCATCCAGGATCTTGTGGCGCACGAACTCGTCCCGGTAGCGCAGCCCGCCCGGATTCAGCACGGCCCCTGCCGGATCAAGCGCCACTGCATTCTCCAGCCCGGCGCCCAGGGCCAAGCCCTTGCGCTGCAGGCTCTGCAGATCCTCGATGAAGCCGAAGGTGCGGGCCTTGGCCAGTTGCGCCACAAAGGTCTGCGGCGTGAGGAACACCTTGAGGGACTGCGTCTGAATGCCGGGATTCGGGAAATCGATCAGGAACGAGTAGGTGGGGGCAACGGAGGGGAACAAACCGGCGAACTTATCGCCCGCCTCCACCTGAATCGGGGCGAGCACCTTGATGTAGCGCCTTGGCGCCGCCTGTACCTTGCGGCCCACCTCCATGATCCGCGCAACGAAGGGCTGGGAGCTGCCGTCCATCGCGGGCATTTCCGGCCCTTCGGTCTCGATGACGACGTTGTCGATCTCCAGCCCCGCCAGCGCGGCCAAAAGGTGCTCCACGGTACACACCTCCAGGCCCTCGCGGCCGAGGCAGGTGCTCATGGTCGTGCGCACCACCGATTCGTGCGTGGCGGGGAACTCCACTTGGCGCCCACCGGAGAACAGCCGGAACCACACGCCCGTATCCGGCGGCGCGGGCAACAGCGAAACCTGGGTCGGCTGACCCGAGTGCAGGCCCATGCCGTAGATGTGGCAGGGGGCGCGTAGTGTGTATTGCTGCATGTGAGCCGCTCTCGTCTCAATCCTTCAGCGCAGCGCCGGGCTGATGAACCACCGGCGCACGATAAGCCGCAATAGCCGTTGGCATTGGATGCCGATGAATGCCATCTGCAATTCCGGTGCCATCGTGAAGCGGCCAGATTTCAGCGTCTTACAGTGAATTAGCGGCAATATGGGCACGAACTGTAGCGGAATTTCCCACCCATGATCGCCAGGTGTGTTCGTCACACCACAATGCCCGGTCACCATCAGGCGCACTGACGCCGGCTACCAATAGGGGTCGAGCCAGAGGGGCTCCACGAATGTCGCGCTGCCCGCGTAAGCCGCGGCGGGGCCGAAGGGCTCGTAGGGCACCAGCGCCACGTCGAAGGCGGAGAGGTTCTCCTCCTCGCCCTCCGCAGGGCCCTCCTCTTCATTCAGCAGGGAGGGCTGGCGGTTGCGCTCCTCGGCCAAGCGCTGCTGGTTGATGGCGGCACCCTGCAGGATCACGTCCTGCAGCACGTCCTCACCGGTGATGAGGGTGCCGTCCTCGTCCTGATAGCCCAGTTCCTCCATGGCGATCTGCTCACGCACGATCGCCTCCAGCTCGCTGAAGAAGCTGGAGCCGAGGGCCACATCGAACTTCCAGCCGGGATTCTCGAAGAACTGCCCGCTGGCGAGCATGGATAGGAACACGATGCGATACGGATCCACCCCCTTGAGCTCGGCCGCGGCCACCCGCAGGTCGGACCAGCGCGGATCGTCCAGGTAGTCGGCCTCGGGTTCGGCGAAGGTGCCCTCGCCCAGGTCCACGCCCGCGAAGATGTCGAAATGCGCCAGATACGACTGCTGCTGGTGCAGCAGCCGCTGGTAGGCCCGCCGGCCCAGCGGCGTCGCGCGGTAGTGGTCGTCGTCGCCGATGGACACCAGGTCCTCGGCCAGCATGAAGTCGAATACGGGCTCGAGGAAGGTGTTGTCGCCCTCCAGCAGGGCGGCGTGGAAGGCTCCCGGCGCGTGGGCCATCCGGTCCAGCAGCGCCAGCGCCGCGAAGCGCTTGCAGGTGGCCTCGCTCAGGGCAGGGCGGTCGCTCATGGGGTCGCGCCTTCAGTGGCAACGGTGCGGATCGAGTTGGATCGGGTGGGCGAACCGCCGCCCGGGTGTAGCCGGTCTTGCTGCAAGGGCGGTGCCTCGGTAGCTGCCGTGTGCCGCGAAGGCGTACAAAAAAAAACGCCCTCCCCGCGTTGCCGCGGGAAGGGCGTTTTGTCCATCGTGTCAGGTCGTGTGGCGTCGCAACGTCACAAACCCAACAGCCTTGAACCGCCTTGCTTAGAAGGTGGTTTTGGCGGAAGCCAGCACCAACAGGTCCTTGGTTTCGGCCAGTTTGTCCTGATCTTGGGCAACGCCCAGGATGAATTCCGCTTGCTCCGTGAGAGGCACGGTGTACGCAAACGCAATCTCGTTCAGGTCCGTCGTCTTGGTACCGGCAGCGTCTTCCTGCGCCTGGGTGTTGTAGTGGAAGCCGATCGCGCCGACTTTACCACCCAAGGCCATACCCGTGTACTTGTAGCTATTCGGGTTGTCCTTGTCCTGCACGTACTGGAAGCCGAACTGCATGTTGTCCGCGTGGTAGGCCAGGCCCAGGTTCACCTCGTTGGCCTTCGGCGTCGCTTTGGTGGTCAGATCCTTGCCGGAAGCAGCCGCATAGTACACAGCCGCAGTGATTCCACCCGCCTTCACCATGACGTGGGGGATGATCGTCTGGGCTTGATCCGTCACGCCACCGCAAGCCGGCGCACAGGAACCGATGACCGCGATCCCGTATTCGACACCGCCGGAACCGGCACGCACGTCCACACCACCCCGGTTCACGAAGAAGAACTGCGGGCTGGCGATCATGTCACCGATGTCGCCTTGGGACGTGAACACACCCAGCGTGGTCTCGCTGTAGCCCACGAACGAATCGGGAATCCCGAAGCTCTGGCCCATGAACACGATGTCCAGGCTGTCGCTGACTTTCCAGTCCACCTGATGACGCACCGCAGCGGGCGTCTTGGAGGCGGTACCAGCAGCGTCTTGCTCACCACGCACGCGATAGCGCACCTTGCCGGTGACGTTGCCCACGCCGCCCGTGAAGTTGATCTCGCCCAAGCTGTCGGCGCGGATGTCCGTCGCACCGTCGCCCGTTTTTGGGGTCGTCTTGTGGATACCAATGCCGGCCCATGCGACGCCGGACACCTTGACCTCGGCGTGGCCAGGCTTCGCCATGCCAAAGAGGGCCATGGCCCCCACCGCCAGAGCGATTACGGAGAACCGATACATGCTCCTCATCGTGTCTGCTCCTTAATGGTTATGTTAACCCCCCGTGCGGGGATTCCTGCGCCGTCCTCCAAACAGGCCCTCTGCCTGCCGACGTTAAGTTTAATGCCAGGTGTTATCGTCCCGATGCCCACCTGAAGCAACTGACCACAGAAACGGATTGCGAGCCGCACCGTTGATGGCTGGAGGCTCACCATGGCGTGGCATCGGTCACTTCGCACCATCCCGGTAGCCATGCCGGAGGTTGTCCCCCGACTGACGCCCGAATGCGCTCAGGCCTTGTGTCTCGCCGTTTACCCGTCTTCCAGGGAAGTATTGTTGCCGTCCCCCTCTCCGTGGGCGACCCGGGCGCCAAGCCCGAACTCGGCGCTCGTGAGCCGCAGCTTCAGCGGCCGTTCGGTTGATCGCTATGAAGCCTATAAGACAACAACCCCCATAAAATCAAGCATTTTTTGCACGGGGCATCTCTCAGAGCGCCATTTGGCGCGCCTTTCGAAGCGATGAAAACGGCGGTTTCCTGCCCCGCGCGACGATGGCAATGCGGCGGGCTAGGCACGACCCCGCCGCGCGCCAGCGCGCACAGGGGGTGGGCCTGCGCTCAGTCGCGCTTGCCGAGGGGCCGTTCCTTGATCGCGCGCGGCGCGGAGTCCAATGGGATGATCTTGGCCTCCGTCTCGCGTGTATCGAGAATTTCGTCGATGCGGACGATGGCGTGGTAGGGAATCCACGTGCGGCGGATGCCCTCGAACTCCCGCCGCAGTCGCTCCTCGCCCGGATTGTAGACGAGCTTGGACTCGGGAAAGATGAACTCGCCGATCTCGATCAAGCCGTAAAGATCCGATGCGGACACGTGTCGGGCACAGACCTGGTAGAGCTCCTGCTCGCTGGTGAAGCTGACACGGTAATAAGTCTGTTCGCGGGATTTGACGGCCATGGCCTCTCGCAGCAGCTCGCGTTGGACGCCGCCGGGAGCGGCGGAATGCGCTTGCAGGCCGGTGTATCGTATCGCTGCGGCGGGTGCAATGCCAGCACCGCACCTGGCGGCTCCTGTCGGGCGGTGTGTGGCCCGGCACGGTGCCGGTGCGAGCGGCGGCATTGGAACCGGCCCGGTCATTGAGCTATACTACGACCTTGCGGGGACGCGGCGCACCCGGCCCCCTCGCAACGCCCCATCGCCTCCACAGCCAGCGGCGCCTCCTATGCGCAAGGAACCCACCAGTCTGCTGCCCGGCGAGAGCTTTCTGCCGGAGGGGCTGCACCGCCCACCCAACATCCTGGTGGTGGACGACGATTCCAGCATCCGCAAACTGCTGCACTTCCACCTGCGTCGTTCGGGCTGCCTGGTCACCACCGTGGAGGACGGGGAGGGCGCTCTGCGCCATGTGGAGCAGGTGGACGGCGTGGACCTGTGCCTGCTGGATCTGCGGCTATCCGGCCGATCGGGCCTGGACACCCTCAAGGCGCTCAACGCCACGGGCAAGGTGGGCTGCGTGATCGTCATGACGGCATTCGGCACCATGGCCGATGCCGTGACCGCGCTGAAGGAGGGTGCCTACGACTTCGTCAACAAGACCCACAGCTTCGACGACGTGCGCATGGCTATCCGCAATGCCCTCCACACCATCGGGCTGCGCGAGGAAGTGGAGCAGTTGCGCATGCGCCTGCACGAGGAGTCGGGCGACTTCGGCGAGGTGATCGGCACCAGCCTGCCCTTCCAGCGGGTCATGAAGCTGGTGCGCAAGGTGAAGGACAGCAATATCACCGTGCTCATCCAGGGCGAGAGCGGCACGGGCAAGGAACTGATCGCTCGGGCCATCCACTTCGAGGGGCAATACCGCAAGCGGCCGTTCGTGGCCATCAACTGCGCGGCCATCCCGGAAAATCTGCTCGAGAGCGAGCTTTTCGGTCACGAGAAGGGCGCCTTCACCGGCGCGGGTGCGCGCCGCATCGGCCGCTTCGAGGAAGCCCACGAGGGCACGCTGTTCCTGGACGAAATCGGTGAGCTGAGCCCAGCCCTTCAGGCCAAGCTGCTGCGCGTGCTGCAGACGGGCGAGATCCAGCCCATCGGGGGGCAGGTGCGGCACGTCAAGGTGCGCGTCATTTCCGCCACCAACCAGAACCTGCTGCGGGCCGTGGAGGAAGGGCGCTTCCGGCAGGATCTCTACTACCGTCTGGCCGTGTTCCCCATCGATCTGCCCCCTCTGCGCGAGCGCAAGGACGACATCCCCGCGTTGGTGGACCACTTCATCAAGCAGTTCCGCAGCCAGGAGCAGAAGCCCGTGCGCGGCGTGGCGAGCGAGGCGTTGGACCGGCTCATCGCCTGTCCCTGGTACGGAAACGTGCGCGAGTTGGAGAACGTGATCTACCGGGCCGTGGTGCTGGCCGAGACGCCCATTCTCAGCCTGAAGGACTTTCCGAGCCTGCCGCCCCCGGCAGAGGAGGCCGTGCAGCACCAGGCGCCTGCCGCGCACGGCGCACCCCCCGCATCCCCAGCGGAAGCGCAGCCGGCCGCCACGGACACCACAGCCGCGCCTGCCTCGGCGCCAGCGGCATCCGCGGCCCCCGTGCCACTACCCGAGGCGGTGGAGTCCGCGTCGCCCGGCGCACCCGCACTGCCCACGCTGGAGCAGGCGGAGGTGCAGGCGATCCGCCACGCCCTGGCCACCACGGGCGGCAACATGTCCCGCGCGGCCGTGCAGCTCAAGATCGGGCGCGCCACGCTGTACCGCAAATCCAAGAAATACGGCCTTCTGCGCCCGTGAGCAGGGCCGCCTGGCCAGATCGGGCGTCGTCCCCGCGGCCCGAAAAGCATGACGCAGGTCATGGTCAACAGCGATCGGCCGTGATACCCAACGCACAGAACAACGTGGCGGCGCGGGCTGGCGCGCTGGTCAACGCCGCCACCTTTGGGAGTATAATGGGGCTTGGGTTCCCGATCGGGAACGAACGGACTGCGTTGGTGACTCACGGCGCATCCGCCGCCTCCGGCCCGGAGCGCCCAACCACACCACGACCCCCGATCCGGCCACCAGGGGCAACTCCCCGAGCGTCGGGCCGGGCGCAGCGCTCTCAGCGCGGCCCAGGATAGCAAACGGCACCCGGCCGCTCGCGCCGCTACCGTGCGCCGATATCCGCCCGCCGGCCCACCTGACGAGCCGCCCAACGGTAAGGAGAAGCGATGTCCAATACAGCCAAGGTCGAAGTCAACGGCAAGAGCGTGGAGTTGCCGGTTATTGTCGGCACGGAGAACGAGGTCGCCTTCGACATCTCCCAGTTACGGGGCAAGACCGGCGCCATCACGATGGATTGGGGCTACGGCAACACCGGCTCCGCGGAAAGCGCCATCACGTACCTGAACGGCGAGGAAGGGATCCTGCGCTACCGCGGCTATCCCATCGAGCAGCTCGCGGAAAGCTCCAACTTTCTGGAGGTGAGCTACCTGCTGTACAATGGGGAGCTGCCGTCCAAAGCGCAGTTGGAGGAGTTCACGTCCAGCATCAAGTACCACACGCTGCTGCACGAGGACATGCGCAACTTCTTCAACGCCTTCCCCAAGGATGCGCACCCCATGGCGGTGCTCTCCTCGGCGGTGTGCGCGCTGTCCACGTTCTATCAGCAGGGCGATGAGGGCACGCCCGAGGGCATGGACCTGTCCATGTATCGCCTGATGGGCAAGCTGCCCACCATCGCCGCCTGGTCGTACAAGAAGGCGCTGGGCCAGCCCACGCTCTACCCGGACAACTCGCTGGGCTACATCGAGAACTTCCTCCGCATGATGTTCGGCATGCCCACGGAAGGCTATGAGGCGCATCCGGACGTGGCCAAGGCGCTGGACGTGCTGCTGATCCTGCACGCGGACCACGAGCAGAACTGCTCGACGTCCACCGTGCGCATGGTGGGCAGCTCGCGAGCCAACCTGTTCGCCTCCATCTCCGCCGGCATCGCCGCGCTATGGGGCCCCTTGCACGGCGGCGCGAACCAAGCCGTGCTGGAGATGCTGCAAAGCATCGTGGACAGCGGCCTGAGCACCCAGAAGTTCATCGAGCAGGTGAAGGACAAGGACTCCTCCTCGCGCCTGATGGGCTTCGGCCACCGCGTGTACAAAAACTTCGATCCGCGCGCCAAGATCATCAAGGTCTTCGCGGATCGCGTGCTGCACCTGCTGGGCGTCAACGACCCCCTGCTGGACGTGGCCAAGCAGCTGGAAGAGACTGCGCTGAAGGACAGCTACTTCGTGGAGCGCAAGCTGTACCCGAACGTGGACTTCTACAGCGGCATCATCTACCGGGCGCTGGGCATCCCTGTGAACATGTTCACGGTCATGTTCGCGATCGGCCGCTTGCCAGGCTGGATCTCCCACTGGAAGGAAATGAACGGCAGCCCGAAGAACCGCATCGGCCGGCCGCGCCAGATCTACACGGGCTCGGCGCAACGCGACTACCTGCCCATCGGCAGCCGCAAGTAGCTGCACCGCACGCGATTTCTCCAGGCCACCGCGCACCCCGCGCGGTGGCCTGCGGGTCCGGCCGGTCACCACCCGCCGGGCTGACGTCCGCCGCCGGTGGGCGGGGGCGTCGCAGCGCATTCCCCCTTGCCAACGGGCCCGCAAACGGCCACTCTCTGGGGGGAAACGCCACTCATCACCTTTTCACGGAACGCCGCGTGGCCCCGGCCCATGCCGCCGGAGGGCACCGCCTGCACCTGATCAAAGCGCCTATGGAGTCCGCAAAGCCGCCCATCGAGAAGATGACCCTGCACGACCTGGTGAAGGAATGGCGCGCAGAGCTAAGCGCGCTGGAAAACATCGAGCAGGACAACCCCACCTGGGAGTGGAAGCCGGTGCAGATGCGCCTGGAGAACCTCCACGCCCTGGCTCACGAGCTTCGCCGCAAGAAGGCCCTCGAGCGTGCCAAATGGCAACCCTGAGGCCCGGCCCGCGCCGGCGCTGACCCTGCCCCGGCAGGACTCCGCGCCGCGCGAAGCCTTTCTGGTGCTGCCGGGCCTGAACCTGCACCCGCACCGGCTGGATCCCCTCACCGACGTGCTGAACACCGCAGGTGCGGCGGCGATCGCCCCGCGCTTGACGGGCTTTGCCACGCCCGGCGATCCCGCGCTGCGGCGTGTGCGGGCCGCTGACTGGCTGGCGGACGTGGACGCCGCGTGGCAGAGCGTCCACGCCCGGCTGCCCGATGCCGCCCCGTCGCTGCTGGGCTATTCCCTGGGCGGCCTGCTGGGGCTGCTGTGGTCGCTGGAGGCCGGCGTGCCGCTGCGGCGGGCGATCCTGCTGGCGCCCGCGCTGCAGTTGCGGCCGCTGCTCCGTGCCGTGATGGCGGTGGCCGGGGTGCTGCTGCCGGGCCGGCTGTGGCTGCCCAGCCGTGCACCCGCCACCTATCGCTTTCACAGCGGCACCACCGTGGCGGCCTACCGCGCGCTGGCCGTGCTGGAGCACCGCCTGGGGGCGCACCTGGACGCGTGGCTGGGCGGAGAGGGCGGGGGCCCGCCCCCGATGCTGATCGCCGCCTCAGCCGATGACGAGCTGATCTCGCTGATGCCGCTGGGGGCCCTGGCGCAGGCGTTCCCGGAGCGCGTGACCCTGCTGCCGCTCAACCACACGCCGCGGCCGGGCTTTCCCGCGCACCTGGGGCTGGACGCCACCACACTGGGCGAGACCGAGTGGCAGCGCCTGCTGGGCACCCTGCGCGACTGGCTGCGGCGCACCGATGCGGACGCAACGGCTGCGGCGGCTGGCACCGCGACCGTGGACGGGGGCGCCTCCGCGTGAGCACCCTGCTGGAGGCATTCAACTCCCTGCTCGCCACGGCTATCGCCGAGGGCCTCGCCGAACAGGTCGCGCCCGACTCCGTGGAGGTGCGCAGCGTGGTGCTCGATACCGAGGGTGCACGCATCGAGGCCCGTCTGCGCCCGCCCGCCGGCGAGGGCCCACTGGTGCTGCGGCTGCGCGCGGAGTCTACCCGCGGCGAGCAACAGGCGCTCGTGCTGACCTGCGAGCAGGCCCCCGAGCATTGGAATCCCGCGCTGGAGCCCTTCCGCCGCGTACTGGAGCGGGCGCGCCTGCGCCTGGAGCTGGACTTCACCGAGCTGGACGTCACTGAGCCGGACCCTTCGCCATGACGCAACCCACCGACACGCCCACGACACCAGGCACCCGGGGTCCACTGCTCGACCTGCTGCAGCGCCTCGCGCGCACGGCGCTGGCCGCCGGCGCCAGCGCGGGTCCCGTACAGATCGTCGGCGTGGAGTCCGAGCCGGACGGCGCCATCCTGCTGGTGCGCCTGCGCGGCGCCGGCGGACTGCTCGATACCACCCTGCGGCTGCGGCTCACCATCCAGTCCGTCGGCGCTGACGTGACCCGCTGTGCGCTCTCCATGCCGCGCCAGGGCGGCCTGGGTCGCCTGCTGGGGGCCGGCCTGCAGCGCCTTCCGCGACCCATCCTGGAGCAGGTGCTGGGCCGCATCGGCGGCGACGCCGCGAGCCTGGACGGCGATACCCTGGTGCTCGACCACAAGGCCCTGGTACGCCGGCTGAAGAAGTAGCACGGCGCGCCGGTCGCGCCTGCCCAGCGCGAACAGCAAAAAGCAAACGTCTCACTTCCCCTGACACGACCACCCCGTGTCACCCCGAACGCAGTGAGGGGTCTGCTGTTGCCAGTGCCCGGGTGCTCGGCGCGAAAAAGCAGATGTCTCGCTCCGCTCGACATGACAAACGGGTGTTATCCCGAGCGCAGTGAGGGGTCTGCTGTTGCCGCTGCCCACCGCCACAGCCGATATCCCGTCGTGCTTGCCGTGACAGGCAGGCGGCCCGGTTGCGGGCGATGTGTCGCTTTCCTGCGCTTGACTTCGCAACTGTCACAAAGTAATAGTACACCGTATCTGTGTGGCGGACGGCAGAGGCCTTGCAGATCCGTCGGCAGATACCTGCCGCTCCCGCGCAGCGAAGCGCGGGCAGCCCGTGGCCGCATCGCCGTCCCCCGAGGGCGCCATGAACACCACGCCATTCCAGACCGCAGCGACGACGGACGACACAGGCCTGTGCGGCACGCACCGGCCCGGCAGCTATGCTGAGTTGACGCCGCATGAATTCCACGCCCGCAAGGACCTGGGGGTGGTCGTGCTCAAAGTGGCTGGCGCCGCCGAGCAGTTCGCCGGCTTCCGCAGCGTGTTCGCGCTGGGCTGCAGCACCGAGATCGACACCGTGCTGGCCAACTGGCCGCGCGAGGCGCCGCTGGGGCTGGTCTGCGCGGACGGGCAGTGCAGCAGCCGGCTGGCGATCCGCCTGTCCCGCCGGGGCTACCACGTGTTCCACCTGGCCGGGGGGCTGCACGAATGGCAGCAGTGCTGCCTGCCGTAGCCGCCTCACACACCGGCGCTTCCACCACCGAATGATCCACGGCACGGGGCCCGTGCATCCGCACGAAGGCCACAGATGCCGCACGCCCCGCGCTTGAGCGCAGCGGGGCCATTCCCGTACAATGAAGGTAGAGACGGGCGCGCAGGAAGTCCAAAACGCGACCGCTGCCCGCCGGCCCGCAAGGGCCGCGTGGGGAGAGGAAAGTCCGGGCTCCACAGAGCAGGGTGCTGGCTAACCGCCAGGGGGGGCGACCCCACGGAAAGTGCCACAGAAAATACACCGCCGATGGCGGGCCGTGCCTCACGGCACGGTGCGTACAGGTAAGGGTGAAATGGTGGGGGCCGCGGTCCTGCTGCGGCCTGAAAGTAAGAGCCCACCGCGGCACCGGCGACGGTGCCGGCAGGGTAAACCCCACCCGGAGCAAGTCCAAGCAGGCGGCGTTTCAAGGTTGCTCGCCGAGCCGCCGGGTAGGACGCTGGAGCGTGCCGGCAACGGTACGCCTAGATTGATGGCCGCGACGGCGCTTCACCGCGCCGGACAGAACCCGGCTTAATGAGGACTTCCCGCGCGTCTTCCCGTCTCTCCTCGCGCGCTAATCCGGTATGCCTTCGCGCACGCCGCGCACGGCCGCGCCGATCTCCCCGGCGTCCATGGCCAGTTCCATCAGCGCCACGTGCTCTTGCCAGGCCTGGGGCGGGATCTGCGCCTTCACCTCGGCTTCCGTGATGTGGTAGACGGGCAGGCCCAGCGCCACGCCCGCCAGGGCCCCGGCCCAGGAGGGGTCGCCGCTGGTCACGCTGATAGCGTAGAGGCGACTGCTGTCCACCGTGGGTGTGCCCAGCAGCACAACCAGTTCGCCGGAGGAGTGCCGCTCGGCCGTGGTCTTGATCTCTTCCTGACCCTCCAGGTCAAGTGCGCCGGCGGACGTTCACACGAAGCAGTAGGTCTTCTCCAGCACCACCTCCGCCCCCAGCTCCCGCGCGCAGGCGGCGATGGCCGCCCCCTGCACGCCGTCGCGCTCGCCCAGGGCGATGATCTTCTTGCCGCGCAAGTCCATGGCTAGCTCCCGCTGTTGGCTGGGCTCCCGAGCGAGCCCCCTTCTGCGCCGTTCCTATCACGCGCCGCACCGCGTGGATAGCTGGCGCGGCCATACCCTCCGCTACTCCCCCAGCGCCGGATTGCGCTCCAGCAGCAGGGAGAGGCCGTCGCTGAGCTGGGTCATGCGGCCCAGGAAGAGGCTGCCCTTGGCCAGCAGCAGCACGCGCCGGTAGCGGCCGTCGCGCAGGCCCTCCAGCGCGTGACCCAGGAAGGGCAGCGCCGAGGCGATGTGCCCCTGGGTGGGCGAAAAACCGGGCATGCCGTGCCGCGCCACGAAAGCAGGCAACTCCGCCGGCGGCAGCTCGCCGTGCAGGGCGGCCAGCCCCGCGATGACGCGGTAGTTCAGCGCGGGCACGTCGCCGCTGCCGGCAGGCTCGGTCAGCTCCGGGTTGTGCAGCTCGGTGGCGTACTTGTCCACGTCCGCGAAGCGCAGACCCTGCGCCGCCAGGGGCTGGGCCACCAGCGCCTCGAAGATGGCCTGCTGCGAGGCGCCCGCGGCCACGCTGTGGCGCCCCAGCGCATCCAGCCGCAGGCGCGGGGAGCGCCCGTCGTCGCGCTCCACCAGCACGGCCGCGGCGGCCAGCGTGTCCTCCAGGATAGGCTGGTCGTGCCGCAGGTGCCCGGCGTACTTCATGCCCAGCTTGGCCAGCGAGCACCCGCCGACCACGGCCACACGCGGGAACACGCCCGCGGCCACCAGGCTCCCCGCCAACACCAGCGCGTGCAGGGGCCCCGCGCAGAACGCCTTCACGTCCGCCCCCGTGGCGGCCTGCAGCCCGCACAGCTCCGCGACGGCCTTGGCCAGGTTGCCGCCGCCGCGCTGATAGCGGTCGCCCACCGCCTCCTCGCCGCTGTTGAGCACGTAGCCGATGTCGCCCGGCGCGATGCCCTCCGCCGCCAGCAGACCGCCCAGCGCCAGGGCCGCGCTGGCCTTGCAGGCCAGGTTCTCCAGCAGCACGTCCGCGCTCAGGGTGGCGTCCTCGGCATGATCGGCGCGGATGCAGCCCACCAGCCGCCCCTCGCGCGTGTGTAGGGGCAGCGCGGGCAGTCCGCCGTGCAGCCGGGTCTGTAGCGCCTCGGCGCTCAGCCCAGCGCCCAATCGCTCCAGCAGCGCGGGGGTGACCTGCCCGTGGCGCTCCAGCGCGGGCCGCACCTCCGCCACAAAATCGGCGGCGAGGGACACCAGGTCCGCTGCGTCGGCCAGCTTCAGCCATGCCAGGAACTCTGCCTCGGGCATGATCTCGCCGTGGGGTCCCTCGCGCGACGCCTCCGGCGGGAAAGCGGCCGCGAACCAGGGCCGCGGCAGCCCGGCCAGGGCGTCCGGGTGCAGCCTGCCGATCATGGCTTGGTTGGGGGGATAGGCGAGCGCCGCGGGAAAGTCGCGCAGGTGTGCCGCGATGCGCTCGGCCAGCGGGGCAGCAGCTTCGGCGGGGGCCGCGCTCTCCGCCGCGAGGTCGCGCGCGGGCTTGGAGCCCTCGCGCACAAGCCCCGGCGTGTGCGCCAGGAAGAAGTGCGCGGCGCGGATGACGGGCAGGGAGGCGGCTGCGGTCACGGGTTCGCTCGCGCGGAGGAGACGCAGAGGAGGGCGGCGTCCCTGGCGGCCCGACGTTCAGGGCTCAGACGGGCCCGTGCGCGCCGTTCTCCATGGGGGTGCTGTCGCTGTTGGCCCACTCCTTCATGGAGCCATCGAAGTTGCGCACACGCGGGAACCCCAGCAGGGTCAGCACTAAGGCCGCCTGGGAGGCGCGGATGCCCGCCTGGCAGTGCGTGATCACCTCGTGCTCCGGCGTGATGCCGACTTTGCTCAGCCCGGCGCGCAATTCGTCCGCCGGCCGGAACATGCGGCGCTCATCTTCGGCGAGGCTGTTGATCCACTCCCAATGCATCGCGCCGGGAATGTGGCCGGTGCGCCGATTGCCCCAGGGGTTGTGCCCCGCCCATTCGGACTGGTTGCGCACGTCCAGCACCTGCACGTCCGGATCGTCCAGGTGCTTGAGGACGTAGTCCACGCGTGCCAGCACGGCCTGGTTCGGGTGCGGAGAAAAGCGCGCGGGCGGCCGCTGCTTCAGGTTCAGCGAGACCGGCCAGCCCTCGGCGCGCCAGCGGTGCCAGCCGCCGTTGAGCACGCGCACCTTGGCGTGGCCATAGTAGGTGAGCACCCACCACACGCGAGCCGCGGCCATGCCACCGTGCCGGTCGTACAGCACGACGGTGGTCTCCTTGGTGATGCCGAGCTGGCCCATGGCCTGGGCGAAGCGCTGCCGATCCACCACGTGCAGCGGGTCGTCCGGATCCTTCAGGGAGAAGTGAACCGGCAACGCCACGGCACCTGGGATGTAGGCCCAGGTGTGGCCATGACCGCCCGAGCAGTCCACGATGCAGAGATCCGGATCGTCCCGCACCGAGTCCAGCCACTCCGGATCGGCCAACAACTCCTGCCGATCGTAGTTTGATGCCTCCATCGATCTCGCGCGGTGATCGTGGGTTCCCCCCCAACGATGGCGCGGGTCAGGCCTCCATCTCGCTGTTATTATTCGATGCAACTCAGGCTGTTGAATCCGTAATGGTCATCGTAGCGCCAGGGTGGCGGCAGCCGCCCTGCCGCGGGCACCAGCACGTCCCTGCCGGTACCCGCGCGCCGGTCACCTTGGATCGCCTTTTCCGGCAGCCCGATCACGCGCTGCACAGGGGCTGCATCCGGGATCTCCAGCGTGCGGTTGTTGAAGAAGCTGGTGCTGACGATGGCGTCGGCCTCCGGCAGCGGCTCCAGCATGGTGGGCGCGCCTTCCGTGGCGTCGTCCTCGCTGGTCAGAAAGACCGTCTTGATCCCGAGGCGCTCGCAGGCCTGCACGGTGCGGATCACCTCGATGAACTCGTTGCCGCCGGCATCCCAGGTCACGATGGCTCCGTCCGCGCCCAGGGTTTGCGCCAGCTTGGCGGTCTGATTGGCCATAAGCTGCTTCTCGTGCTGCGTCGTCCACTCCGTGCGCAGCACGATGTCCCCCAAAAAGTTCCAGTCCAGCCCATGGCGCCGCAGCAGGTCCATGTGCAGCGGATTGTTGGCCACGGCCCAGGACATGGCAAAGGCAGTGCGGTACGAGCCCGTCAACGCCCCATCCAGCACCTCGTTGGGGTGCAGATACCAGGGTGGGGTGAGTTGGGTGAGCCCGTAGGTGGCCGTTCCGTAGGCCGTCGGCGATCCACTCATCGCCTGCGGCGAGTGCACGCACCAGATGTAGATCACGTTGGGAAGCTGCGGGTTCACCAGGCCAAGCTCGAACGTCTCCGTGTCCGGTGGCGTCAAATCGCGCACGGCCGCCGCCACCCGGTCGCTGACGGTCAGCGCGGCTTGGTGGACGGCGTTGTTCCGGGCCTCGCTCCCCAGGGCCGGATCGGGCTCCACCACGAGGCACAGCAGGTGCAGGCGGTGGTACGGGTACATCTCCCCGTAGGGCCCGTTCATGTCCAGATAGGTCTCCACGAAGTCGCCGCCGGAATCGTGCCAGTTGACGCTGGAGACCTCCACCACGCCCATGCCGGCCAGCCGGTGCGTGCGGCCCTGCCCCACCGTGGTGATGGCGCGACCGCAGATGCCCGGATAACACACACCCGGGCCCTCCACCTTCACACGCGGCTCGATCACGTCGCGCACGGGCCAGATGCGCACGGATTCCCCCGGCGCCGCCAGCTCCAGCTCCGCCTTGACGATGCGCGGATCGTCCCGCACGGCGCGCAACACGGCATCGCGGTCGACTTCCAGCGTGCCCTCCGACCAGCGCGTGCGCGGCCCGAAGGCAATGCGCCGCACGGGGAAGCTCCCCAGTTCAAGACGCATCGCGCAAGGCCTCCTCTCCACTGCCCGCCAGGGGATCGAACAGCTTGGGCCCGGGCACGGCCTGCCGCAGGGCGCCCAGGGCCGTCTTCACGATGCGCAGGCCATAGGCGTAGTCCTTCTCCGGCCCCAGAGACGGATCGCCGCAGACGTGCTCGATGCGGGCGCCGCGCACCACACGGTTGGCGCCCGTGGTGAGTGCGAGGTCATAGATGGCGGAGATCATGGCCACCGGAATGCCCACCCGCTCGATTTCCTTGGCGATCGTTGCCCCGCAACGATTGCAGGTACCTCACGTGGCGACGAGCAAGGCGCCGTCCACGCCTCCTGCCTTGAGGTCTTCCGCGATGCCGCGGCCCATGCGGGCGGCCGCCGCCACGGGCGTGCTCACCCCCGGCAGGGCGTAGATCCACTCGTACACCCGGCCGATCGCCCCGCTGCGTTCCAGGTCGCGCAGGAAGTTCAGGGGCAGGATGTAGTTGGGATTGCGGTTGACGATGTGGTTGAAGTAGCCGGCATGGAAGGCCTCCCAGCCCTCCGGGCTCAGGGCCTCCAGATCCTGCACCGAATGGCGGTGGTAGCGGGTGGCATTGGCGGCCACCTGCCCCTCGGGGTTGCCCTTGCGCACCAGCCCGCCCGTGGTGACCATGGCGATGGTCGCCTCGCGCAGTGCCGCCAACGGCGGGGCGGGGGGCACACGCTCGGGCGCGTTGATGGGCACCTCGGTGGTGAAGGACCGCCCATGCAGCTTGTCCAGCAGCATGTCCAGTGCGCGCTGGTAGCCGGGCCGGCCCCGGTCGTACACGCGGCGAACACCGTTGGAGATCGTGCCTTCCAGCTCCGCCGGTCCCAACGCCTCGCCCCGCTGCAGCTTGAGGCCCACGCGCACCATGGCCGCCAGCGCCTGGGGCATGTCCGCCGGCGTCTCGCCCGTGGGCACCATCACCACGTCGGCGCGGGCGCCCTGCACGGCGGGATTGTCCCGGTGCAGGCCAGTCACGGCGGGAATACCGAGCTTGCAGGCCAGCCGACACACCTGCGCACAGGCCTGCCCGTAGCGGCCCGCCCCAAAGGCCGGCCCCGCCACCAGCAGATCCGGCTGCAACCGCTGCAGGTGCGTGCGCAGACCCATCAGCACGGAGTGCAGATCGTCATGGAAACGGTTGTCCCCGCAGATGAGCGTGGCCACGACCTCGCCCTGGTCGCCCAGCGCCTGGGCCAGCGCGCGCCCGGCGCCGACGGGCCCCTCGCGGAGCGTCAGCTCGGTGCCGGCGTGCTCCTCGCCGCCGATGCCGGCGAAGAACTGGTTGAGGTAGTGGACGATGCGGATGGCCATGGCACGTTTCGGAAGCGCCTCCCGGCCTTTTCTGCGCCGCACCCCCATGGGGGCGCAGTCCGGCCTGGGGAAGACACTACCTTCTACACAGGCCCGCGCACCTTGACAAGGATCAAGCTTTCGAAATGCGGTGGGAAATCAGCCGATTACAGGCGGAATTGCGAAAGGGAGGGCGCCGATACGATGTCCGCCGCGGCATGGGCACGACCCCCAGCGATGCGGCACCTGCGGGCGAGCCAGGAAGGGTGGCTCTGGCAAGGCAGCGGGTTGCCATCCTTGGCAAACGCGAAGCGTCCTTGTTTACCCGTTGCCCGAAAGAGGAGAGTTGCTGTTTTCCATATCGGCGCTCTCCGGGGAAACTTTAGCCACAACCGGTCCATCAGGTCCAGCGTTTTTTTCAGCGGTCCGCAAAGGTCCGCGCGGCGCGGCCTGGCGAGGAGGGCCCCGGGAGCGGGTCCCCGCTGAAGGGGGTGCGTGAGGTGCAATTCCGCGCGCCACGGGGCACGATGAGGGGGTCGGCCCGTAGAACGAAGCGAACCGGGCCGGCACGGGCGGAGCAGGCCCGCGGCCGGTCAGTCCGAGAGATGGGAGATGACGTACTCGGAGAAGGGATCCACCCCGGCCACGCGCACGCGCGCGTCCACGACCACGCAGCCCTGGCCCTTCTCCATCAGCAGCACGGGGTTCAGGTCGATCTCGCGGATCTGGGGGTGGTCTTCCACCATTTGCGAGAGGCGCAGCAGAGTCTCGGAGAGCGCCGCAAGGTCGCGCTCCGGCTCGCCGCGGTAGCCGACGAAAATGCGGTGGGACTTGAGTCGGGCCAGCATGCGCTCCACATCCAGATCCGTCACGGGGTGCAGCGCGAACTGCACGTCGCGGAACAGCTCCAGGTACACGCCACCGAGCCCCGCCATCAGCACCGGGCCGAAGTTGGGGTCGTAGCTCACGCCCAGCACGGTCTCCAGGCCCTCGTGGGCCATGGGCTGCAGCAGCACGCCATCCATTTCCGCGCGACGGCCCTGGCCCTCCAGGGTTTCCTCCAACTCCAGGAAGGCCCCGCGCACCTCGCGGGCAGAGCGCAGGTTGAGACAGATCCCGTGCACATCGGACTTGTGCAGGATGGTCGTGCTGGAGAGCTTCATTGCCAGCGGATAGCCCATCGCTTCCGCCACCTGCACGGATTCGGCCGCGGTGCGGGCAAAGCGGGTGGGCAGGGTGGGGATGCCGTAGCACTCCATCAACCGGTAGCCCTCTAGCGGCGGCAGCCACACCGGCTCGCGTTCGGGGTCGTCCCCGGCGTGCTGACGGATCAGTGTGCGCGCCTGTTCCGCCTTCACGTCGGGGAAGCGCACGATCGTACCGCGTTCGCGATACCGCCAGTCGCGGTAACGCGTGAGCTGCGCCAGCGAGACGACGGCATCCTCGGGAAAACGGAAGGTGGGGATGCTGGCTTCTTCCAGCTCGTCCAGCCACGGGGCGCGCTCGCTCTCGCCCATCATGCAGGCCACCAGCGGCTTGGAACCGTCCGTGGCGCGGCGCGCGGTCAGGATGGCGCGGGCCACGTCCGGTGCCGCGGTCACCAGTGGCGGGATGAACATCACCAGCACCATGTCCACCTCGTCGGACTCCAGCAGGCCTTTCAGGCAGGCCTCGTACTGGTCCGCGCTGGCCGAGGCGATCATGTCCACCGGGTTCAGCGCGCTGGCCGACTCCGGCATAAACGGCCGCAGCTTGGCCTGCAGGGCATCGGAGAGCCGCGGCACCTTGAGGCCCTCCACCTCCGCGCGGTCCGCGCTGATGATGCCCGGGCCCCCGGCGTTGGTGAGCACGCCCAGGCGTCCACCCGCGGGCAGAGGCTGGGTGCTGAGCAGCTTGGCCGCATGGAAGAACTGCTCCATGGTGTCCGTGCGGATGATGCCGGCCTGCTCCAGCAGCGTTTCCACGACCACGTTGGAGGCGGCCAGCGCGCCTGTGTGCGAGCTGGCGGCGCGCGCGCCCGCTTGGCTGGTGCCACTCTTGAGCACCACGATGGGCTTGTGCTGGCTCACGCGGCGGGCGATGCGGCTGAACTTCTTGGGGTTCCCGAAGGATTCCAGGTAGAGCAGGATCACCTTCGTGTCGGGGTCGTTGCCCCAGAAGTACAGCAGGTCGTTGCCGGAGATATCCGCCTTGTTGCCCACGCCGATGAACTGCGAGATGCCCAGGCGCAGTTCGCGTGCCAGGTTGAGCATGGCGATGCCCAGGGCCCCACTCTGCGAGCTGAGCGCCACGCGGCCCGGCGGCGGGAACATGGGCGCGAACGTGGCATTGAGCCGCACGGCGGACTCCGTGTTCAGCATGCCCAGACAGTTCGGCCCCACGATGCGCATGCCGTGGCGGCGGGCAATGTCCAGCACTTCCTTCTGCAACGCCGCGCCCTTGGCGCCGATCTCCGCGAAGCCCGCCGAGATGATGACCAGCGCGTAGACGTGCTTAGAGGCGCACTCGCGCACGACCTCCGGCACCACCGCGGCCGGCACAGCGATGATGGCCAGGTCCACCTCCCGCGGCACGTCGCGCAGGGCGGCATAGCACGGCACGGAGTGCACCACGACGTGCCGGGGGTTGATGGGGTAGACGGGCCCCGCGTACTCCGACGTGATCAGGTTGCGCACGATGGCGTAGCCGATGGTGCCGGGCTCGTTGGAGGCGCCGATCACGGCCACGCTGCGCGGGCGGAACAGCCGCTCCATCGCCGCCACATAGGCCTGCTGCTCCCGCGCGAAGCGCCGCTCCTGCGTGAGCTCCGTCTCCTTCATGGCGAATTCGATGTGCACCACCCCCTCGCGCAGGCTGGAGGTGATGGTGAAGCCCATGTTCTTGAACACACCGATCATCTGGTGGTTCTCGGCCAGCACCTCGGCCTCGAGCACCTCGATTTCCGCCATACGGGCGAAGGGGATCAGCTCCTGCAGCAGGTGGGTGCCGATGCCCTGGCCCTGGTAGGCATCCTCCACGGTGAAGGCCACCTCCGCGTGGGTGGGCTTGGGCAGGCGCACGAAGCGTCCCACGGCGATGATGCGTTCGCCGCCCGGCTCGCCTTCGTCCTCGATCACCCCCACGATCGCCGTCTCGTTGTCGAAGTCGATGTGGGTAAAGTGCGCCACCTCCTTCTCGTCCATGCGGGTGATCATCGTCATGAAGCGGCGGTAGATCGTCTGCGGCGAGAGCCGGTAGAACAGCCGGATCATGCGCTGGTCGTCTTCCGGGGTGATCGGCCGCAGGCGCAGCGGCGTTCCGGTGGAGAGGATGACGTCCTTGCTCCAGGCGGGCGGCGTGTAGTTGGGCATGGGTCGGGAGCGATGGGCGTGGAGGGGCGGCATCTCCCGCACTGGGGCCTCGCGCGCTGAGCCCCCGGAGCGCCGGATGTGGCGCCCGGGCTGCCGGGCCGCCACATCAGCCTAAGCCTACCGCACCCTCCGCCGATGGGAAATGATGCGCATCAAGGCCGGCCCGGGCTGCGTCCCGCACCCGCCCGCGAACCCACTTGCGGCGGAAGGAGCCGGAATGCCCCCGCCTGCGCGACGACCTGGGTTTATTTCCCCCGCAGATTTGATCATAATGAACGGGCACCGCCGGCACCGCCGGCCAAGCTTGACCAACGAACAGCGGAACCACCGGCCATTCCGCGGGGCCAGCACGTCGCCGTGATGCCCGAACCCAAGCCACCCCCTGACACCAATGGAAATCGGCTCGCCGCCTTGCTGCGTCGCGCGCTCGATGAGGCTTTGTACATGCTCATGAACTGGCTCGCCTTCCTGCGGAGCAAGACCGAGGACACGCGCCACCAGCTCAAGGAGGTGTTCTATTCCACCTCCGATCAGGTGCTGGAGCGGGCGGAGGAAACCCGCAAGTCCGTCAAGCTGCGCATGGCGATCCTCGAGATCGAGCACCACCTGAACCGGCTCTATCCGCAGATCGGCAAGCTCACCTGCGACCTGCACGCCGAGCACGTGGAAGGCTGGCCGGAGAATCCCGATCTGCGCGCCAAGGTGGAGCTGGCCGAGGAATATCGCGAGCGCCTGGACGAACTGCGCAAAGACCTGGAGCAGCACCAGCAGCGCATCCGCTCCCCGCGCGGCTGAACGCCCGCCCCTTGAACCGCCGGGGTGATCCCGGTATACACATCTATTGCAGCACCCTCGCCTGCCGACGTGGTGGAACTGGTAGACACGCTATCTTGAGGGGGTAGTGGGAGAAATCCCGTGGGAGTTCGAGTCTCCCCGTCGGCATGATCCCTTCCAGGGCGGACATTGCTCCTGCTCACCGGTGCACGGCCGGCGCAGCCCGGCTCGCGGCTGCGCCGTGTGCAGACGCGCTGCTCCCGTCACGCACTTCGTGCGTGACGGTGCCGCACGATTCAGTGTTTCAAGCCGAATATGTCCGTCAGGAACTGCTTGACGGCTGCCGAGGTAGCCATGGCCGCGACTTCGTCGTAAGCGATGAAAAGCCATGAATCGCCGTGATTGAGTCCGCCGGGCCCGGCGTCACAGACGTTGAGACCGCGGTGGTGACGGATGAGGGGCGCGTCAATGCTGTCGGCAGGCCGATGCGCGATCGCGGCCACAGCTGAGCGGGAGCCCGCAGTTCATCGCGGAATTGGCGCGATGGCGGGTGCAGCAGCTAGGAGAAGACTTCCCGGAACTCGATCTGTTCTCCGGCCAGCGTTATCAGCGTCAGCGGAAACGCCCGCGTGGCATCGAGGATTCCACGGTAGTAGGCGGCATAGTCTTCCTCGGACTCCTCGGGCTCCGGGGTGCGCAGTCCGATGAACACAAGATCCGCCTGGGTCGAATAGCGCGCAATTTCCTCCAATGGGCCACGCTCCTCGCGCCGAACGTATATTTCGATCTGGGCGTCGATGCGGCTATCCGCCAGGAACTCGTCCAGGCTCTGCTGCAGCCCCCGGCGCGCGTCCTCGTTGGCGGCCAGGGACTTGATGGTCAGCGTGGCGCCCCGCCATTCCGGGCTGCTTTGCAGCATGTAGGCGAAGAGCAGCATCAGCGTGGCGTTGTTGTTCTGGGTGCCCATCCACACATCGATGGAAAGCGACTCGCGTGGCTCCAGGGCCTCCTCGGCCGTGCCCCGGCTGTCCCGCACGAGGATCACGTTCTTGCGTTGCCGATGGAGCGTCTGCAACACGTGGCAGAATCCAACGATGTGCTCGGGGTCTTCTGTATCGCCCAGCATCACGGTATTGGGCTCGATGTGCCCCAGGCCATAGTCGGTGGCCAGGGCCTCCGCTCCGGTCACGAAGTCCGGTGCGTATTTCACGCGCACGAGGGCGGGTACGTCATTCTTGCGCAGGTAATCCTCGATGCTGCGTTCCTGGCTGCGCACTTTCCCTTCCTCGGCCAATGGGCGCTCCACGATGGTGGCCACCGTGAGGAAGCCCTTGCCGTGTGTAATCGCGTCCGCCAGCGCGACGAGATACCAGCGCGCGGTGGGCGCGCCGCTGAAGAGCAGGATGTTGGGCCGCCACACGCGGGCCACATCCTGGTAGCGCCCGACCTTGTAGATCGAGAAGCGTGCCAGGGCCTGCAGAACGCCACCGCGGATGTCCGACCAGCCCGTGCGCATGCGCCGCCGCCGCATCACCAGATACACTGCGCTGGATGCGAAGATGGCGATCAGGCTGGCGCCCGCGTCGATCATCAACATGGCGCCTACGCACAGCACCGCGCCCAGCAGGGAGATCCTCCAGGGCGTGCGGAAGGTGGGGCGCCAGGAAGGGTTGCCGATCAGCCCTTCCAGTGCGGCGATCAGGTTCAGCGTGCCGTAGGCCGTGAGGAAGAACATGGACAGCACGGGTGCCAGCACATCCAGCGAGCCCGCGTACAGCCCCACCGCGGCGATGGCAAAGGTGATCAGGGTGGCGAGACGCGGATCGTTGCCCGGCCCGTTACCGCGGCCCACGAAGCGCGGCACGACCCGGTCGGCGGCCAGCGCCTGCAAGGTGCGGGCGCCGCCAAGCAGGGCGCCCATGGCGCTGGAAAGCGTGGCACCCCAGATGCCCGCGTACATGGCTTGCGGCAGCAACGCCACGTCCCACATCACCAGCGGATTTGTCCGCAGCAGCGGGCGCGGCACATACACCCACAGCAGCACCGGGATGCCCACGTACACCACGTAGCCGGTCACTACGGCCGCCAGGGTGCCCGTCGGCAGCGAGCGGCGCGGGTTCTTCAGGTCGCCGGACATGGACACCCCGGAGAGGATGCCCGTGACCGCCGGAAAGAACACCGCGAACACCACCCAGAACGCTGCCCGCGGCGCTTCGGGCAACACAGCTCCCTCCGGCAGCGACACCGGGTGCCCCAACACGAGGGACACCAGCGAGCCCGCGATGAGCACGAAGATCAGCAACTGCGTCTTGAGCGCAATATTCGCCGAGACGAAGGCCAGCACGGTGAGTGCTACCAGCGCGACGATGGCGATGGTGGTCGTGGGCACCTGCGGCAGCAGCACGTGCACCGAGTCCGCGAAGCCCACCAGGTAGAACGAGACCCCCATGGCCTGCGCCAGGTACAGCGGCAGCCCGATCGCCGCGCCGGACTCCACCCCGAAGGAGCGCGAAACCATGTAGTACGCCCCCCCGCCCCGCACACGCATATTGGTTGCGGTCGCCGCAATGGAAAGTCCGGTGATGAACGTGATGGCGCTGGAAAGCGTCACGATCACGATCGTCAGTACCAGCCCGGCCTCGCCCAGCACCCAGCCCAGGCGCAGATACATGATCACGCCCAGGATCGTCAGCACGCTGGGCAGATACACGCCCATGAACGTCCCGAAGCGCCGGGGCTCGGCGGGCGGCTTTTCCTGTCGTGCCGAGGTCTCAGGCTGCGGCTGCGAAGCCGGCTGGTCGGCGGGTGCGGATAGTCCGGTGGGCGCAGCGGCCGGGGTAGGGTCGCTCATGAGGGCGTGAAGGCCTGATCAAAGGGTGGCCGGCCGGATTTGCACGGACCCGGCGGATTGGGTCGATTGCCACGGCTTACGCATTGCGCTGCCACTCTCCGCTACGCATGCCCATTATGCGCGCGAAGTAGCGGAACGCAATGCTCACGACTCGCTTGGAGAACCCTTCCCGGAGCCGATGAGCTGCGCACGCTGGCCATGACGATCGTGCGGCGCGAGTTGGCCGAGCGCATCTTCCAGGCCCGCGGGCAGGATGGAGGCCAGTGGCGTGGGCAGGGGCGCGCCCCTTGACCCACGCAGCTCTCGTGTCGCGGCCTGCATCGCGCCACTGCATTTGACTTGCCGCTCCGATGCGCCCACGCTACTGGAACGGGGATATGGTCTAATCTATTGGCAGAAGAAAATTCGACCGGTGCCCTACAGCAGGGTCCGGTGTGGGACGACGTGCCCTGATCGGACTGTCCCACGGGCCGTGCTGCATCCTGGCGCGTATCCGAAGGTGCGGATTTTCTCCCCCATTCAGGTTCCAATCACACTCTCCTGCGGACACGACGCTTGCGGGCGCCTCCCCTGACGGGGAGCACGCGCGAAGCGCCTGGGCCGCCTCAATGCAGCGGCTGACCGGTGCGTCCCCGACCAACCGGCGGGGTCTGGAGCTCGATCCGGCAGCACGAGCCGAAGCGGCTTGCCAACCTCCATGATGAGATCCCCTATGAGTTCCTTTCAAGAAAAGCTGCAGGCCAGGAAGCCCCTCATCCTCGCATTCGCGGCCGGGTTGCTGGTGGGCCCGCTCATCTCCGGGATGATGGGCTGGCAGGTGACCAGCACGACCGCCACAAAGCTGGTGGAGACTGCCACCGTGAATGAACAGGTGAAGTTCTGCGCGGTGCGCGCACGCGCTGTTGTCGCGGACCCCAGCAAGCTGGAGTATTCGGAGCGCTTCAAGCTGGCGGAAAAGTGGGCCCGGATGCCGTGGCAGCAACAGGCGGACTCTGACGTCATCTCGGGGTGCACCAACAACCTGTCCGAGTCGGCTTAGGCCGTTCGCCGCGGCCTGCTGCCCGGGCGGTACGCCTTCGCCATGAAGAGGCGCCGGGCTACAGACGATGGGGAAGGACGGTGCATGCGGTACAAGCCGCACGTCCGGGGGCCCAACACAGGACGCAGATCGGGTGCGCCGGAGGCACCGCGGGACGTCGAGCGCGAAGCGGAGGGTGAACCGCAGCCGCCTGGGGCGTTGGAGAGCCGGGCTGGCTGCGCTATGGTAAGGGGCCATCAGGGCGGCGTGCCGACCCGGCCCCACCGCCCGCGCCCGTTCACCCGCACGGATTGCCGCCTTGAGTCTCTCCCGCCCTGCCGTCCTGGCCTTGCTGGCCGCGCTGTTGGTCGTCTGGTTCGCGCTGCTGGGATCGCGGGATCTCATGGAGGCGGACGAAGGCCGCTACGCGGAGATTCCGCGCGAGATGCTGGTGACCGGCGATTGGGTCACGCCGCGCCTGGACGGCTTCAAGTACTTCGAAAAGCCCCCGCTGCAGTACTGGCTCACGGCCGCCGGCTTCGCCGTGTTCGGCGTGGGTACGGCCACGGCGCGGCTGTGGCCGGCGCTGCTGGGGCTGCTCGGCGCTGCGGTGGCAGGCTGGCTGGGCCTGCGGCTGTACGGGCCGCGGGCGGGCGCGTTCGCATTTCTGGCGCTGCTGACGAGTCTGCTCTACTGGGCCATGGGCCATATCCTCACGCTGGATATGGCCGTCTCCGTGTTCCTGTTCGTGGGCATTGCGTGCCTCGTGCGCGCCCAGCAGCAGCGCACGGACTGGGCCCGGGGGCGGCGCTGGATGTGGCTCGGCTGGGCCGCGCTGGCGGCCGCCACCCTTTCCAAGGGGCTGATCGGCGTGGTGCTGCCCGGTGGGGCCGTGGTGCTCTACAGCCTGTGGCAGCGGGACTGGACCCTGTGGAAGCGCATGGAGCTGGGCAAGGGCCTGCTGATCCTGCTGGCCCTGACGGCGCCGTGGTTCATCGTGGTGAGCCTACGCAATCCGGGCTTCGCGTGGTTCTTCTTCGTGCGCGAACATCTGGAGCGCTACGCGACGGACATCCATCGCCAGACCGCGCCGGACTGGTACTTCGTGCCCGTGTTCCTGGTGGGCACGCTGCCCTGGACGGGCGCCATGGTGATGTCCCTCGTGCGGCCCGGCTTCGCCTGGCGGAAGGGCGGGGGTGAGTTCTCCGCCGAGCGCTTCCTGTGGGTCTTCGCCGCCGTGGTGTTCGTGTTCTTTTCCCTGGGCGATTCCAAGCTGGAGCCCTACCTGCTACCCATGATCCCGGCCGTGGCCGTGCTGGCGGGCCGGAGCTTGGCGAACCGCGGCGATCCCTCGCTCCCGTGGTTCACGCTGGCCGCGGCGGTGGCCCTGGCCGGTCTGGCCTGGGTGGGGCCGCAGTACGCCACCGACCCCACCACGCGCCAGCTGGTGATCGACAATCGGGGCTGGTTCTATCTGGCGGCGGGCGTGCTGGTCGCGGCGGGCCTGCTGGTGCTGCCCTGGCGGTCGCTGGGGGATCTGCGGCTGGGCGCCTACGCCGTGGTGGTGCTGGTGGCGCTCCAGGTGCTGGCCTGGGGCTACCATCAGGTCAGCGAGCCCTGGCGCTCCAGCAGGAACCTGGCCGAGGCGATCCTGGCACAGCACCCGGGCGACGCCCCCATCTACGCCGTGGGCGACTACTACCCGCAATCGCTTCCGTTTTACCTGCGCCGTACGGTGCACCTGGTGCGCATCTCGGGTGAGCTGGAGATGGGCATCCGCATGGAGCCCCAGCGCTGGATTCCCACGCTGGAGGACTTCGCGCCACGCTGGATCGCCGCGGAGCAGGCCTACGCCGTGCTCAACGAAGCGTCCCTGCGCTGGGCGCAGGGACGCGGCCTGCCCATGCGCGAGCTGGCCACCAACGCCCGGCTGACGGTGGTGGCGCGCCGCTGAGGCAGCGCGCCGCGACCGCCACCTCCGCTGCGAGCCCACCGCCCGTGCCCCGCCCTACCCGCGCGACGATCCTGCTGCTAGCCGTGGTGGCCGTGGCGTGGTTCGCGCTGCTGGGCTCGCGCGGTCTCATCGAGCCGGACGAGGGGCGCTACGCGGAGATTCCGCGCGAGATGCTGGCCAGCGGGGACTGGGTCACGCCACGCCTGGACGGCTTCAAGTACTTCGAGAAGCCCGCACTACAATACTGGCTCACCGCCGGGGCCTACTCCGTGTTCGGCGTGGGCGAGGGCACCGCGCGGCTGTGGCCCGCCCTGCTGGGCCTGGGCGGCGCCGTAGCGGCGGGCCTGCTGGGGGCGAGCCTGTACGGGCCGGCCGCCGGGCTGGCTACGGGGCTCATGCTCGCCAGCAGCTTCCTGTACTTCCTGCTGGGCCACTACGTCACGCTGGACATGGCCGTCTCCGTGTTCCTCTTCGCGGGGGTGGCCTGCCTGGTGATGGCCCAGCGGGGGCGCGCCGACTGGCCCGGCGCGCGGCGCTGGATGTGGTTCGGCTGGGCCGCGCTGGCCGCCGCCGTGCTTACCAAGGGGCTGATCGGCGTGGCGCTGCCCGGCGGCGCTGTGCTGCTCTACAGCCTGTGGCAAAGGGACTGGGCCCTGTGGAAGCGGCTGGAGCTGGGCAAGGGCCTGCTGATCCTGCTCGCTCTGACGGCACCGTGGTTCGTCGTGGTGAGCCTGCGCAATCCGGGCTTCGCCTGGTTCTTCTTCGTGCGCGAGCACTTCCTGCGCTATTCCACCGAGGTGGAGCACCGCAGCCAGCCGTTCTGGTTCTTCGTACCGGTGTGCCTGCTGGGCGCGCTGCCCTGGACAGGCGCCTGGCTGCGCGCGCTGCTGCGTCCCGAGGGCGGCTGGCGGCGGGGCGGGGGCGAGTTCTCGGCGGAGCGCTTCCTGTGGGTCTTCGCGGTGCTGGTGTTCGTGTTCTTCTCCCTGGGTGATTCCAAGCTAGCGCCCTACGTGCTGCCCATGTTCGCTCCGTTGGCGGTGCTGGCCGGGCCGCGGCTGGCGGCGCAGGGCGACCGTGCGCTGCTGCCTGTGGCCCTGCTGGGTGCCGCGGGCCTGCTGGCACTGGCCTGGGCCGTGCCGGGGCAGCCTGCCGCGCTAATGCCGCCCGCGTGGCACGGCTGGTTCCGGCTGTGGCTGGGCGTGGCCGCGGCGCTGCTGGCGCTGGGCGGGCTGAGCACGCTGCGCCTGGGGGCCGGTGCCATGTGGAGACTGGCCGTGACGGCCGTGCTGGTGCTGCTGGCCTTCCAGGCGTTGACGCTGGGGCTGCGGGCGCTGGAGCCGGGCTTCTCCAGCCGCGCGCTGGCCCGGGCCATCCTGGTCGAGCAGCCCGGGGATGCGCCGGTTTATGCCGTGGGGGCCTATTACCCGCAATCGCTGCCCTTCTACCTGGGCCGCACGGTGCGGCTGGTGGTCGTGCAGGACGAGCTGGCCATGGGCATCCGCGCGGAGCCCGCACGCTGGCTGCCCTCGCTGGAGGCCTTCGCGGCGCGCTGGCGGGACGAAGCCCGCGCCTACGCCGTGCTGGATCGTGCCAGCCTGGGGGGCGCCCGCCGCATGGCGCTGCCCCTGCGTGTGCTGTACACGGGACCCCGGCTGGTGGTGGTGTCGCGCCAGTGAGTCTGGTAGATTGAGGGGGTCCCGCAGGCCGCGCGCCACCGGCGCAGGGCCGGTCTGCCCGCTTGGCTTCGCTGCACCGGGCGCGGCTCCCGCCCCACTTCCCGGCAAGCCTTCCCATGACGGCAGCAGCGCGGGTCGGCCCCTGGAACACCCATCGCCCGGCGCCTGCGGCGGCGCCACGAGGCCAAGCCTGACGCACCCTGCCGCCACCCCTGGAGAGCGATCATGCTGCCGTTCACCCGCCCAACGCTGGGCGAAGATGAGATTCAGGCCGTGCGGGAGGTGTTGGAGTCCGGCTGGATCACCAGCGGGCCCAAGGTGCAGCAGTTCGAGCAGGCCCTGGCGGACTATGTGGGCGGCGGCGTGCAGGTGCGGGCCTTCAACTCCGCCACCGGCGCCCTGGAGGCCTGCCTGCTGGCGGGCGGCATCGGCCCGGGCGACGAGGTGATCGTGCCCGCCATGAGCTTCGTGGCCACGGCCAACGTGGTCGTGCGCGCGGGGGCCCGCCCGGTGTTCGTGGACGTGGAGTTGCGCAGCCGCAACGTGACCCCGGAGGCTGTGGCGAAGGCCATCACGCCCCGCACCCGCGCGGTGATTCCCGTACACTTCTCCGGCCTGGCGGTGGACATGCCGCCGCTGTATGAGCTGGCGCGCAAGCACGACCTCCTGATCGTGGAGGACGCCGCCCATGCCATCGGCACGGAAGTGGGCGGGCGCAAAGTGGGCGCCTTCGGCAATCCGGTCTGCTTCAGCTTCCACCCCAACAAGAACATGACCACCATCGAGGGCGGTGCGGTGGCCAGCGGCGATCCCGCGTTCGTGAAGCGCCTGGAGGCCATCCGCTTTCACGGCCGCGAGCCGGACGGCCACGGCGGTGTGGACGTGAAGGAGTGGGGCGGCAAGATGAACCTGCCCGACGTCAACGCCGTGATCGGGCTGATCCAGCTCCGCCGGCTGGACGGCTTCAACGCTAAGCGCCGTCAACTGGTGGAGCGCTACTTCGAGCTGATGCCGCGTCACCCCGCGCTGGTGCTGCCGGCCACCGGGGAAGGACACACCTGGCACATGTTCGTGGTGTGCCTGGACTTCGCGGCGCTGGGCACCACGCGCGCGGCGGTGCAGGCGGCCCTGGAGCAGCAGGACATCCGCGTGGGCTACCACTACGAGGCCATGCACCTGTTCTCGCTCTACCGCGGCTATGGCTACGGCCCCGGGGACTTTCCCGTGGCGGAGCGCATCGGCCGCGAAACCCTCACCCTGCCCCTCTTCCCGGGCATGGAGGAGGCGGACGTGGACCGCGTTTGCAACGCGCTGGGGGCCATCCTGGCCTCCCCGCCCCCGCCCGGAGCCGAGACGCCATGAGCGCAGTGAGCGTCAGCGCCAAAGCCGGGACCGGTGCGGAGATCTCCGTGGTCATCCCCGTGTACAACGAGGAGGCGGGGCTGGCCGCGCTGTTCGACCGGTTGTATCCCGCGCTGGACGGCATGGGGCGGCGCTACGAGGTGGTGTTCGTGGACGACGGCAGCCACGACCGCTCCCCGGCCCTGCTGCGCGAGCAGTACCAGCGCCGGACGGACGTGACGCGCGTGGTGCTGCTGCGCACCAACGCCGGTCAGCACGCGGCGATCCTGGCGGGCTTCGAGCACGTGCACGGCCAGTACGTGATCACGCTGGATGCCGACCTACAGAATCCGCCGGAGGAGGTACCGCGCCTGATCGCGGAGATGGACGCGGGCCACGACTACGTGGGCACCATCCGCCGCAAGCGACGGGACAGCTGGTGGCGCCACTGGGCCTCCAGGACCATGAACGCCGTGCGCCAGCGCATCACGTCCATCCGCATGACCGACCAGGGCTGCATGTTGCGTGGCTACCACCGGGATATTGTGCGCGCCGTGCTGCACTCGCGGGAAGCGCACACGTTCATTCCGGCGCTCGCGTACCTCTACGCGGGACACCCCACGGAGATCACGGTGGAGCACGACGAGCGCTTCGCCGGGCAGTCCAAGTATCCGTTGTACAAGCTGATCCACTTGAACTTCGACCTGGTGACCGGCTTCTCCGTGATGCCCCTGCAGCTCTTCTCCCTGGCCGGGATGGGCATCGCGGCGCTGTCGCTGATCTTTGTGGTGTACCTGGGCATCCGGCGCCTGATGATCGGGCCGGAGGTGGAGGGCGTGTTCACCCTGTTCGCCATCGCCTTCTTCCTGATCGGCATCGCTCTGTTCGGCATCGGGCTGCTGGGCGAATACGTGGGCCGCATCTACGAGCAGGTGCGCGGCCGACCGCGCTTCCTGGTGGAGGCGGTGCTGGAGCCGCCCGGCGACGAGCCCGCGCAGGGCGGAGCCAGCGGCCAGCCGGATCGCGGCGCATGAGCACGCCGGGCGCCCCCGCCGTCGTGTGCGCCTACCACAACGTGGGTGTGCGCGGGCTGGCCGTGTTGCTGGCGCTGGGGGTGGACGTGCGGCTGGTGCTGACCCACGAGGACGAGGCGGCGGAGACGATCTGGTTCCGCAGCGTGGCGGAGCTGGCCCGGCTGCACGGCATCCCGGTGATCACGCCCGCAGACCCCAACGCACCGGAGGTGGTGGCCCAGGTGCGGGCCTGCGCGCTGGACTGGCTGTTCTCCTTCTACTACCGCCGGCTGCTGGGGGCGGAGCTGCTGGCGCTGCCCGCGCGGGGCGCGTACAACGTACACGGCTCCCTGCTGCCGAAGTACCGCGGCCGCGCCCCAGTGAACTGGGCCGTGCTGCACGGCGAGCGCGAGACGGGCGCCAGTCTGCACCGCATGGAGCTGAAGCCGGATGCCGGCGCGCTGGTGGACCAGGAGGCCGTGGCCATCCTGCCCAACGACACCGCGCACGATGTGTTCGGCAAGGTCGCCTGTGCCGCGGAAATCCTGCTGCTGCGGGCCGTGCCGGCCCTGCTGGGAGGCACCGCGCGCGAGACGCCGCTCGATCTCAAGGCCGGGCGCTACTTCGGCGGGCGCCGGCCGGAGGATGGCCGGCTGGACCCCGGCTCGGGCGCCTGGCCCACGCACAACCTGATCCGCGCCGTCGCGCCGCCCTACCCAGGTGCGTTCTACGAGCTGCCCGCGGGGCGGCTGGCGGTGCTGGGCAGCTACTACCGCGGCGAGCCGGCCCGGGGCCGCACGCCGCGCCTGTACTGGGAGCAGGGCGCCTGCTGGCTGGATTGCAGCGATGGCGAACGCCTGCGCTTGACCGCGCTGGCCTGGGACGGCGCCCCTCTGGACGAGTCCGGCTTCCGCGCGCGCTTCGGCGCCGCCGAGCTATCGTTGACGTGATGCGACTTACCGCCACCAACCTTTGCGGACCATGAAAATCCTGATTCTGGGCGTGAACGGCTTCATCGGCCACCACCTTTCCCACCGCATCCTGGAGACCACCGAGTGGGAGGTGTACGGGATGGACCTGGCCTCCAATCGGGTCTCGGACGTGCTGGAGCACCCGCGCTTCCACTTCTTCGAAGGCGACATCACGATCAACCACGAGTGGGTCGAGTACCACGTCAAGAAGTGCGATGTGGTGCTGCCGCTGGTCGCGATCGCCACGCCGGCGGTGTATGTGCAGAACCCGCTGGCCGTGTTCGAGCTGGACTTCGAATCCAACCTGGCCGTGATCCGCTCGTGCGTGCAGTACCGCAAGCGCGTGGTGTTCCCCTCCACCTCCGAGGTGTACGGGATGTGCCAGGACGCGGAGTTTCACCCCTACGAATCCAACCTGGTGATGGGGCCCATCCCCAAGTCCCGCTGGATCTACGCCTGCAGCAAGCAGCTGCTGGACCGTGTGATCGCCGCCTATGCGCAGCAGCGGGGGCTGGACTACACGCTGTTCCGTCCGTTCAACTGGATCGGGCCCGGCCTGGACAGCCTGTACACGCCCAAGGAAGGCAGCTCGCGCGTCGTGACGCAGTTCCTGGGGCACATCGTGCGCGGCGAACCGATCACCCTGGTGGACGGCGGGGCGCAGCGCCGCGCATTCACGGACATCCGCGACGGCGTGGACGCGCTCATGCGCATCATCGCCAACGAGGGTGGCGTGGCCTCGGGCAAGATTTACAACGTGGGCAATCCCGCCAACGATCTCTCCATTCGCGAGCTGGCCGAGCTGATGCTGGAGTTGGCGGGCGGGGTGCCGGAGTACCGCGATTCCGCGGCCCACGTGACGCTGAAGGAGGTGCGCTCCGCCGAGTACTACGGCGAGGGCTACCAGGACATCCGCACGCGCGTGCCGTGGATTCGCAACACGATGGAGGAGCTGGGCTGGCAGCCCACCGTCATCACCCGCGATGCGCTGCTGACCATCTTCGAGGCCTACCGCGGCGAGGTGGCCGCGGCCGGCCGCCTGCTGGACGAACAGAGCGCGTAGGGAGGCCACAAAGCAGAATGGATATGGGGGCGTTGCCACATACCCCCACCAGGGAGCAGGGCGTCCTGGACTCTATTTGCAGGCAAGGCCCCGCCGACCTTGGTCAAGTTCCGGTATCGGGGGTGCGGGGGCCCTCGGCCCCCGCATTGAATCTGTTGTGGTTCTCAAGCGGCGCCGCCGCTTGAGAACCCATCTCGAAACACAGCCTTGGAAACCCGGCCATGCGCATTGCCCTGAAGGTGGACGTGGACACGCTGCGCGGCACGCGGGAAGGCGTGCCCGCGCTGCTGCGGCTGCTGGAGCGGTACGGCGTGCGCGCCACCTTCCTGTTCAGCCTGGGGCCGGACCACACGGGGCGCGCCCTGCGGCGCGTGTTCCGGCGCGGCTTCCTGAGCAAGGTGTTCCGCACCTCGGTGACGAGCCACTACGGCCTGCGCACGCTGATGTACGGCACGCTGCTGCCGGGTCCGCACATCGGGCGGCGGGGGCGGGACGTGCTGCGCGCCGTAGCAGCGGCGGGACACGAGGTGGGCATCCACTGCCACGATCACGTGCGCTGGCAGGACGCCGTGGCGCGCCGGGACGCTGCCTGGACCCGCCGCGAGCTGGAGCGCGCCCAGGCTGCGTTCGTGGAGGCCTTCGGCCGGCCCGCCACCGTGCACGGTGCCGCCGGCTGGCAGGTCAATCCGCACCTGTTCGCGCTGGAGGAGCAACTCGGCTTCCGCTACGCCAGCGACGTGCGGGGCGAGGCGCCGTTCCTACCGCGGATGGGCGGGGTCACCTCCGGCTGTCCGCAACTGCCCACCACCCTGCCCACGCTGGACGAGCTGATCGGCCGCGAGGGCATCACCGCGGAGAACGTGCACGAGGCGGTGCTGCGGGCCTGCCGCGAGCCACGCCCGCATGGGCACGTCTATACCCTGCATGCCGAGCTGGAGGGGATGCGTCTGCAGCCCGTGCTGGAGCACCTGCTCCAGGCTTGGCGCGCCGCCGGGGACGAGCCCGGCGCGCTGGCGGACCTGTTCGACGCGCTGGATGCGGAGGCCCTGCCCCGGCGCGAGGTGCTGCAGGGCACCGTGCCCGGCCGCTCCGGCGCGCTGGGCGTGGAAGGGCCGCTGGTGGCGTAGGCAGCGCCAACGTCCACGCTTCGAGGAACGATTCCCCTGGGGCTTCGCCCCCGCACCCCCGGCAGATGACCCGGCTCCCGGTACCCCGGGCGCGCACCAGAAGACACCGGCGAAAGAATATGCGCCGGGCGGTGTAGTGCTTCGTGCAAGCAGAGCGGTCGCTGGCCGGCAGGTCCGCCGCCGCGATATGAAACAACCCTCCACCGGGAGCGCGAATATGTACTACGGAGACCTGGGGTATGGCTGGATGGGCTGGCTGGGCTTCGGCCTGCACGGTGTGGGCATGCTGGTGTTCTGGGGTCTGCTGATCTGGGGCGGTATCGCGCTGTTCCGCGTGGCCACACGCGGGCAGGGCGGCGAGCGCCGCGAGGATGCCGCGCTGGCCATCGTGAAGGAGCGCTATGCCCGCGGCGAGCTGACCCAAGAGCAGTACACGGAACTGCGCAAGGCACTGCACTGAGCCACGCCGCCTCCTACCACCATCCGCCACGAGGAATCGCCATGATCCGCCCCCTGCGCACAGGCCTGCTGCTGGCGCTGGCGGCACTGCTGCTGTCCGGCTGCTTCGGCTGGGGTCACGCTATGTACGGGCCGCACCACGGCCGCTGGGACGACGACCGGCCCTACGGTCCGCGCTCCCGCTGCAGCGACCAGCAGCCACCCGCGCCGGGTCAGCCGCCCTGCCCCTATACGCAGTGACACCACCCGCCGCACCATCGGCAGCGACTGCACGGGGGCACCGGATGCGGTATGCTGGGGGCATCGAGTGCCGGCCGGGCGCCCGCGGGCTCCGGGCCGGGTCACGCATTTCCCTATCCGGAGCCGCCGATGGCATCGTTCTCCCATCCCACCCCGCTGCGGCCCGTCGGGGCGTGTGGCCTGCTGCTGGTGCTGGCCGCCCTGGTGTTGGCCGCCTGCAGCTCTCCCCTGAGCATGGAGCCGATCAAGCCCGACCCGGGCATCGCGGCGAACCTGGCCGTGGTGCAGGCCAAGACGGAGGACCTCTTCGCCGAACTGGGCCGCAACGCGGCCATGCCCTTCGCGGACTACGACGCCATCCACTACCGGCCACTGCTGGAGGTGCTGACGGAGGCCCGCCGCCTGGCGGTGCTGCACGAGCGGCCGGATCGCGAAATCAAGATGCTGGACGACCTGCGCGCGACCTATGAGGACATGCGCACGTCCCACCGGCAGGGCAAGCTCTCCTTCGAGAGCCTCCAGACCTATCGCAAGAAGCTGGCCGGGCAGATCGACGGGCTGATGCGCCTGGAGCAGGCGCAGTAGGCGCGACGAGGAAGCCGGGTCCAGTTGGGGAGCGGGTCTTCAAGCGGCTGCACCGCTTGAAGACCACAAGACTTTCGTCGCGGGGGCCTAAGGCCCCCGCACCCCCTCCTCAGCAAGGCGGGGGTCTGCAGTGATCCGCAGACTGGAGCCGTGTTCCTGAGGAAGGCTCCATAGGAGCCTGTCTCGAAGGGCACGACGGCATATCTGCAAGGTCTTCAGGCGCCGGCCTAGTCCGACTGGGGAGCCACCTTGGGGGCGCCCGCATCGCCACGGCCGCTGAGGAGCATCAGCCCGCCGATGGTGACCAGGGTGATGGCATAGACGAGCAGTTGCACGCCATCCGGTCGGGACACGTAGCCCACCAGCGTGTGCAGCACCTGACCCGTGATGGTGCGCTCGGAGAGCAGCCAGGACGTATCCCATAGCGCCGGGCCCAGCGGCGGCAGCAGCCCCGCCTGCACCAGGAACGAGGCCGCCTGGGCAGCCATACCGGAGGCCAGCAGCAGCAGCATCCAGCCCGTCACGGCGAACAGGTGCTTCATGGGAATCTGCAGCAGGCCCACGTAGAGCCCCACGCCGAGACCCGCTCCGGCCAGCAGGCCGATGCCGCCGCCCGCGAGCATGCCCATGCCCGCGCTGCCCGCACTGGCAGCGATGCCGTAGAGGAACAGCACCACCTCCGAGCCCTCGCGCAGCACGGCGAGGCCCGTGACGATGGCCAGCACGTATTGCGGGCGCGTGCCCGTGCGCACGGCGCGACCCATCTCCCGCGCGTGTTGGGCCAGCTCGCGGCCGTGGCGGGTCATCCACACGTTGTGCCAGCCCAGCATCACGACGGCCAGCAGCAGCACGGAGGCATTGAAGACCTCCTGTCCCACGCCGGAGAGCGCCGAGGCGATCTGTCCGGCGAACACCGCCACCACGGCGGCGCCCACCAAGCCCAGACCCACGCCTGCGCTGACCCACAGCCCGCGGCGGGGCAGGCCCCCGCTGGCGGCGAGCACGATGCTGACGACGAGGGCGGCTTCCAGCACCTCGCGGAATACGATCAATGCGGTCGGTATCATGACGATGTCTGGCGCCGGACGCCCAGCTCTGTCGGGGTTGTGCGGTGGTTTCGGTTCATGGGGCGATGCTCACCCGGCAAGGCTCACTTGGCGATGATCTGGCCCTTGGCGGTGTCCTCGTGGAACTCGCCGTAGAACGGGTATGTGCCGGGATCCATGGCACTCAGATACACCGTCACGGTGGATCCCCCGGCGATCACCTTCTCGCGGTTCAGCTCGTGGCTCTCGAACTCCTCGGGCGTGGGATCCGCATTGTGGATCACCAGCTTGATCATCTGGCCCGCCGGAACCTCCAGTTGCGCCGGCTCAAAGCGGTGGTTCTTGATGGTCAGCTTGAACGTTGGGGTCTCCGCCCACGCCACGCCCACTATCAGAACGCACACCAGGGCCGCCAGGGTCAATGCTCGTGCTGCCTTGCTCATCCGTGCTCCCAATCCAAGTTCAGACAATGCGACTCAGTCTCATTTATTAGCTACAGCTTAGTGGCTCCGCAGGACATTGGCAACCAAATTCGTGCACCAGTTTCCAAACCAGGGCTGAAGCGGATTTCCAGCCTCGGAATCTGAATGCGCCGCTGACGCGGATTTGCCGCACAAGCCGATCTGACCGCCCGCAGCGAAATACGTTGGAATGAGACGCAATCGCATTATTCACTCAAGGCCCGGCAGCCACATCCGGGTGGCACCATGGATAGATTACGTGAGCGCACCGGGGATAAACATGACTTTTGTCACAAAACGGCTGCGCCCATGGTGCCGACCGCCCACAGCAAGCCGGCGGCGCTAACCGTGGTGCAATGCCAGCCAGATCGTCGCGCGGTCGGCAACCGTCCATTCCACGCGGTGGCGCGTGCGGCCGGGGATCAGCACGTAGTCGCCCGGCTGCAGCACACGCGGCTCGGGCTCCCCCTCAAGCTGTAGGCCGGCGCTGCCCTGCAGCAGCACGACCCACTCGTCGGCGTCCTGCCGCAGCCACTCGCCCCGGGGCGTGGCCTGACCGTAGGAGACGATGCGCTCCAGGCGCAACCCCTCTGCCTCCACCAGCGTCTCGAAGGTCTCGCGGCTGCGGTCCGCCGGCAGTTCGGCGAAGAGGTTTCCGGGATTCCTGAGCGGCGGGGCCATGGCGTCAGCTTCCATCGAAGCGGAATGCGGACACCGTGGCGCCCAGCACCTCGTCCCGGAAGGCCCGTGCACCGGGACTCCCGCCGGCCGCCCCGGCCACCACCATCAGGGGCAACAGGTGCTCCTCGCGGGGGTGGGCCTCGCGGGCGGAGGGCGCGGCGGCCCAGTCCGTCAGACGCGCGTCACGCTCGGACGAGGGTACCGCCACCGCCTCGCCCAGCCAGTCGTCGAAGCGCCGCGAGTGCGCCCGGGCCGCGGCGGTGCGGAAGCCGCGCATGTTGTGATAGCTCATGCCGCTGCCGACGATCAGCACGCCCTCGTCGCGCAGGGGCGCCAGGGCGCGGCCGATGGCCAGGTGCGCCGCAGGATCCAGCCCGGCCTGGAGGGAGAGCTGCAGCGTGGGCACCTCGGCCTGCGGAAACGCCAGCAGCAGCGGCACGAACACGCCGTGGTCGAAGCCACGCCCCCCATCTCCGGCGGAAGCCAGACCCGCCTCGCCCAGCAGCGCGGAAACCCGCGCCGCCAGCGCCGGTGCGCCGGGAGCCGGCCATTGCAGCTCGTAGGTGTGCGGCGGAAAGCCGTAGTAGTCGAACAGCAGCGGCGGCTGGGCGCCCGTCATTAGCGTGGGCACCGGCGCCTCCCAGTGCGCCGAAACCACCAGCAGCGCCCGCGGCGGCTCCGGCAGGCTGGCCGGAATGCCCCGCAGCCAGGCGGCCAGTGCGTCCCATTCCTCCGCCGGCTCCCAGTCCATGAAGAAGCAGGGGCCGCCACCGTGGGGGAGGTAGATCGTGGGCTGGGTCGCCATGGCCGGTCCGGACGCGCGGTGGAGCTGGTTGCGGACGGGGCTCGTCCGCCACTCGCCCCAGGATAGCCGCCGCGACGCGCCGCGGCAATCGCCGGCCTCGACAGCCCGCGCGGCCCCCCGGTAGAGTGTCCGTGAGCGATGTGCGACGCGGCGGGCGTCACGGCCCGCGGCGCGAGGCGGGAGACATCCAGCGAGGAGGCACCATGGCAGCGTTCGACGGCAAGGTGGTGTGGATCACAGGCGCCGGGACGGGCATCGGCGCGGCGGCGGCGCGGATGTTCGCCCGTGACGGGGCCGCGGTGGCGCTGATCGGGCGGCGTCCCGAGCCGCTGCACGAGGTGGCGGCAGAGATCGCGGCCGCGGGCGGGCAGGCGCTGGTGGAACCGCTGGACGTCTCCCAACGCGAGGCGGTGAACGCGGCGGCCGGGCGGCTGCTGGAGCGGCTGGGGCGCGTGGACATCCTAGTCAACAACGCCGGCCTGAACGTCGTCAACCGGCGCCTGGCGGAGCTGACCCCGCCCGACTGGGACCAGGTGATCAACGTGAACCTGACGGGAGCCTATAATCTGGTGGAGGCCGTGCTGCCCGCCATGAAGCTCCAGCGCGACGGGCTGATCATCAACGTGGCTTCCACGGCCGCCAAGCGCGTGAGCGGGGTGGCGGGCATGGCCTACACCTCCTCCAAGTTCGGCATGCTGGGCATGAGCCTCTCGCTGACCCAGGAGGCGTGGCAGTTCGGCGTGCGCGCGTGCTGCATCTGCCCGGACGACGTGAACACGCCCATCATGCAGAAGCGCAAGGTCACCTACCCGCCGGAGGTGCTGGAGCAGATGATCCAGCCGGAGGATCTGGCGGACATCATGCGCTGCGTCGCGGTGCTGCACCCGCGCACGTCCATCCCGGAAATGGTGGTTACGCCCACCAACGTGCGGCCCTACACCCCGGCGGAATCCGGCACACCGGGCTGAGCGCGGGGCGCTACACCAGCGCGGCGGGGCGCATCAGGCTACGGGCCGCCACCCGATTGGCTTCGTTCCGCAGTCCCGCCCGGACTATTCGCCTGGGACGCCCAGCCCCGCCACCCGGCGGGGCGATTGGCTTCGTTTCGTAATTTTCTCTGCGGCGCGCCACGCCGCCACCCTGGCCTCTCCGCGCAGGTCCACTATACCGCGGCAGCCCGCCGGGCGCAGCGGACAAAGGGGGAAAATTGCGGATAGTGGGCGAGTTCAACGGGAAGGAGAAATGATGGGCCTGCGGTGAATCACGATTCTCCACCCATGAGGGCTGCTAGCTGAGCGGGAGTACTCGTCCCATCTCTCAAGACGACAATTTGTTCGGGCTCGGAGGCAAACCAAGCGAAGGAGCCCCAAGCCAGTGCCGAGACCGTCTTTTTGAAACCCGCCGAGTTGCGGTCGAGATAGGCGGTCACGAATGCAACCTGGGCGCGACTAAATCCAGCCGCATCGGTCAGCGCCAGCAGCGCGTCCTTACGACGGCTAGTAATAGCACCATCGGTGGCCACAATTTCTACGAATACCAGGATCGGCTCAGTTGGTTCCAGGTCAGCCAAGATCATGTCGGGCAGATTTTTGTCCGCCTCGATTTGCAGACCAATCGCAGCAGCCAACTTGTCATCACGCGCTATTACCTTGTTTCCACTTTCGCTGAGCCAAAGTACGACCGGCTGTCCCAGGAATGTGGGCGCGAAAACCTCGACGACCGACCGGGCAATGACAGAACTTGGCCCAGCCCCAAGCTGCCGGGTTTCCCCGTTAGGGAAGTTCACGCGGATCCCCGCCCCGACGGCCGCCGCTCCCATGCGTGTGATGGAGACGCGAGCCAGGGCACCCCGCGAAAGGTTGGCTTGCTGCCAAGCGCCCACAGCCTTTTCCAGGCCGCTGCCCGTCAGGTTCGGATCAAACAGTGCAGCGAAGTCCGCCTTGAGCGCGTATCGAGGCCTACCTGACGTCGTCGGCACATCGTCGCGGCTGATCACCGCGCCCGGTGCCACGAATCCTTCGCGAAGGGTCTCGTCGCGGATCGGCTCGCGTGTGTTGTCCGCATACCAGCGCGTCCCCGGGGCCTCACCAGTGCGAGCGTATTCCCCTCGGGAAGCGTCTTCCGTGCGGGCTGCCTGCTCTTCCGTCATTCGGTAGACGTGTTTCGGCCCAAGGTACTGTCCAGCTCCCTCTACGGCGCCGATATAGAGCATAGCGAACACGGTGCTCGCGGCCAGCTCCCGGATGCAATACTGCCGGTTAGGCGTCCCATCTGGAAAGATTACCGGTAGACGCTCAGCGATTACGTTCCTGGGCACATAGGGCGGGAGCGACACCATCAGTCTCCGGCTTCGTTGCCGTACAGCGCCGCGCATGCTTCCTCAATGACGTTGCGTTCCGCACCGGCCCGCACCAATTCATCGAGTTCGACCAGCGATTCGGGTGCCGGCAGGGGCAGCGCGTGGAGCTCATACGCTGACACGGCGACGCTACCATTGGCGCAGCGGAAGGCCGCATCGGCGGCCGCGCTGTTGAGGAAAGCGGTGAGCACGGCCGGAGCAACCTCCGGGTCATCGCGGGTGGGGCAGATCATGTTGAGGTGGTTCTCGATCACCACCGCACCGTGCTCATCGAGGAACTCTGCGGGCAGGAGTGACGCAATCAGCCTGTGTTGCTGCTCCTTGGCCGTGGTGCGCTGCAGGAGCACGCAGGGGATGCGGGTGATCAACCACTCGTCACCATCACGAGGCTCGAAATAGAGCGTGTGGTTCTTCTTCTGCGCCCTCCATACGAACCGCCCGTCTGTGGTGACCGCCTCGGCCCAGACGAGCGGAAGCGTGTTTTTGTTTCGGGCTTCCCTCAACTGGCCCTTGTGCCGGTTCCAGACCAGCGGGCCGGTGCTCACCTTGTAGCCCCAATCGCAGAGCCGATGGGGCATGGAACTTAGGTGCTTAACCAACCCCACCTGACCCGTAGTACGGGGGAGCAACCAGGGCTGCGAGGCATCTGTGGGCAAGGTGAACGCACCCACTGCTTCGACCTTGATGCCGGCGCCATTCACCGTGGTGACCTGGTGCACTCTAGCGGCGCCAACCGTCCCCCCGCGGCGATAGGTAGCCAAAAGAGTCTCCTGGAGCACGTCGGCAAATACCCCCTTGCGGGCCCCGATGAAGTCGATGGTGGCCGGCGGAGCCTCCGCTCCGAGCAGTACCCTGAGGTTTTTGAAATACTGCCCCGCCAGGAAACTCGTGGGCGTGACGTAGGCGATCACGCCGCCCGGCCGTGTAAGGCGCAAGGCCATATCGGTGAAAAGCCCATACAGGTTAGCGTGCCCGTACAGGCTGCGCCGGTAGCGCTCACGGCCTACTTCATCCAGGGTCACCCGGCCGTAAGGGGGATTGCCGATCACCAGATCGAACGGACCGCAATCGGGAGGCTTCCGCAGGCTGTCGCAGACAGTGACGAGTACCGGCAGGTTGCGCAGTGCTTCGCCGCAATTCTCAAGCACCACCGCGTCCAGTGACACTTGGGATAACCACGCGCCGAAGGGATCGATTTCGAACCCGCGGATGCGAGCCGCAACTTCCGCGACACGCTGCCGGGTATCCAGATGCGGCAGAGCGTCCAGCAAACGCCGGGCTAGCGGTGCCAGGAAGGCACCTCCTCCGCAGGCCGGATCGAGCGCGACACACCGCCTCCAGTCCACCCCCGCTTCACCCACTTGGTCAAGCAGGCGTGCAGTGAGTGCGGGTGGCGTGTAGTACACGCCCATCCGCTCCCGGTATTCGACCGGCAAAAGGGCGGTGTAGACCAAGCCGATCTGATAGGCGGCGAGCTCGATGTCCAAATCCGCCGCCACAGCACCCAGGTCGTCCGCCAACAGTTCCAGTGACCGCTCCAGCCGCAGGACCTCAAACCGGATAAGCTCCGGCCTCAGTGGTGGACGCCCATCGTCCTCCGAGGTCAGGGCCCGCCACCACGCCTCCACCAGCCGATGGCAGAAAGCCCTGGCTAGCGCCATGCGTTCGGCGGGGCCGGGCTTAGTGGCCAGGACCAGGGCAATTGCCCGCCCGAGCTCCATCGTCGCGGCGGAACCGAGCGGCAGAATCAGTGGAATCGGCGGCGCAGGTTCCGGCGACGCCGAAGCCTTTCGTGCCCGAATCTCTTCCCCACCCAGGCTCGCTCGGTGATGCGCTTGCGACAGATGTGACATTGGCTTCACTGGCAATCCCCGAATCTGCGATTGATCATTGTCGTTACGACGGATCAGGTCAAGCGCGGTGCAGATTCCGCTTGATGCCCCGCAGCACCGCCTCCCCCAACACGCGATTTCCCCGCCTGGTGCGGTCCATATGGTTCATGGGCAGGGAGAGGTGCCCTTTTGCCGGTTTGCTCGGCGGTCTGCGCGTAGGACTGGCCGCCCTTTTGGCCGGTCAGCGTGAGGTTCTTGTAGACGTCCTGAGCGCGCGCCCCTATACCAGCGCGACCGGGCGCACGGGGCAGCCGGTGGCGCCCTTGAACTTGACGGGCAGGAGCAGCAGACAGAAGGCCGTGACGCCATCGCGCACGAGGGCGTCCAGCACCAGGTTCTCGATGAGGTACACGCCCGCCTCGGCCAGCGCGTGCTGGTGCACCGGCATCAGCTTGGTGGGGTGCTCCGTGCCGGGCAGGGCCTCCACGGCCATGTTGTCCGCACCGATGGCCACGACGTCCCACGAGGTGAGCAGCCGCGCGGCGGCTTCGTCGATGCCCGGCTCGCCCGCGGTGTAGCGGTCGTTGTCCGCCATGAAGAAGCGCCCCCAGCCGGTGTGGACGAACACCACGTCGCCCGGGGCCGCGGTGAGGCTGGTGTGCTGCATGGCCTGCTCGATATCCGCCGCGCCCACGGCCCGCCCGGCCTCCAGGAAGGCGCCGCCGTCCAGCCCGGAGACGTCCAGACAGAGGCCGCGCGTGATGATGGGCGGGGCGTGCTCAATGCCCAGGTTGACCAGGCCCTGGTCGGTCATGCTCTCCGCCGCGGCGAAGCCGTTGTAGAGCCGCTCACCGATGGAGAAGTGCCCCAGCGCGTCGATGTGCGTGCCGACGTGCATGGTCATCTCCACGCGCTCCAGGTTGGAGCCCGCGTCGTTGGTGGCGCCCAGCGCCCGCCGACGCCGGATGCCGTCGCGCCAGGTGGTGCCGTGGGTGATCACGTAGGGCGTCTGCACGGGGCGCATGCGCGGGGCGCCCGTCTCGATGGTCTGGCTGAGGTCGTAGAGCCGTCCCTCGCGCACCAAGCCGAGCGCCGCCAGCCGCCGCTCCGGGGTCAACAGATTGCCCGCGCCGAGCTGATCGCCTGGGCCCCAGCGGGAATGGTCGTGTGCGAGTCCGCTCATGCCGTGCTCCTGCTCCAGGGTGCAAAGGGATGGGACGAATGGGGCAGTCCTAGCACGCGCAGGGCGGCGCGGCCAGCAGGGGAGCACGCCAGCACAGGGCAGGCTGTCGGGCGCCGCGCACTCCCGGTCGGGGCCTGCGTCGCTGGTGGAACCCCGGCCCCGCCGAGGCCCGCTACCTGGCTCCAGCCTTCTTGAGCAGCGCGATGATTTCCGCCTTGTGCGGTCCCGAGTCCTCTACCGCGTGTTGCAGAGCGGATTTTCGGTCATAGACCGACACCAGGTTGGGGTTGGCGCCGTGCTGCAGGAGATGCTTGACGATGACAACCTGGTCCCTTGCGGCGGCCGTTCCAAGCGGCGACCACCCATCGTTCTTGTTGTTCGGGTCCGCGCCGTGCTGGAGGAGCAGATCGACCACCTGCACGGACCCGCCGTGGGCACCGCGCCAGTCACCGTTGACAGCGTTCCAGAGCGGGCTGTGGCTGTACTGGGTGTAATTGACTGCGGCGCGATGATCGAGCAACTGACGCATGACGCCAAGATTGTTCTTTTCGATGGCCAGACCCAGGGGGGTCGTCTGCTTCTCGTGCCCCACCTTGTCCGGGTTGGCTCCGTGTTCGAGGAGCACCCTCACGCAGGGCGCGCAGTCGACCCGCACCGCCTGCCAAAGCAGGGTACCGGGTCCCATGTGGGAATCGCCGGCCCGGTGATCGACGTCGTACGGCTGCACCTGGATCGTCGCATTCACCTGGGCCCCATGGTCGAGCAGGCTGCCCAGGCAATCGTGGCACCATTTGATCGCAGCCCACATATCCCTCGCATCCACCACTGCACCGGCAGCCACGAGCGGACCGATCAACTTCGGCCGGCCATAGTGTATGGCCTGCCCGACCAGCTTAAGGTCTCTAATCGTTTTGCCCGAATCGGCCTGCCCTTTCAGCAGCCGATTCAGTTTCTGCGCATCTCCAACGATGACCGCGTCAATGATCTGGGCGTTCTGAGCGAGCGCCGGCTCCTTGCGCCAGACGTCCGCGCGGCTGCGGATGACGGACACCTGATGGTGTTCGGTTTCGTGGTGAGCACAGACCTGTTCCGTCCTGTACTCGGTATGGATCATGCCAAGGTAATCGCGGCGGTAGTACGGCACGGAGTCGTATTTCCACTCGTCGCAGTTGCCCTCGTCGGTCTCCGCCACGCTTGCGGTGGCATTGTCCTCTCTCAGGCTTACCAATTCGCCCCCGTGTGCCGCCGCCAATGCAAGGATCTCATGGGTGGCGTCCACGGAGGACGAATTCGACTTGCGGTGCTGGACGGTCGCCTCGCCGATCTCGATGTAACCGCGCTCGTGAAGCTGGTTTGCCTTTTCGGTTGTGACCCGGGCCGGCTTGCTGAGCCCGCCATATTTCAGCCCTATTGTTGGTTCGAAATGCACCTTGTCATACGAAACCGACGAGCAAGCCGCAGTGAACAGCAGCACGAGCAGCAGGAGCAAAGACACCCCAGGACGTTGCGATGCGGTCGGAAGGACGGCACCGCCACAGGCGCGAGCGTTGGATGCAGGAAGCATGATCCCCCTTTCTGCGGCGCGTCGGATCAAAGCGAACCGATACGCGTGCGATCAAATGGTTGTACTTATTAGCTGTTTCGCTACTCCCATCGATTGCATCGTGCAACCTTGGCTCCCTGACCGGCTCCCGCTCCAGGGTGCGAGTAGAATGGGGCCGAATGGGGCAGTGCACGCGGCCCGCGGCGCGGCCAGCAGGGGAGCGAGGTGCATTGTCCGGGCAGAAGCCAGCGGATAAAATGGACCTGGAGGCGGGAGAAGGCGCCCACGGCACATCCGGGGAGGACGCCCCATGTCGCGCATCCTCATTGCCTATGCCACCGGCGAAGGCCAGACCGCGCGCATCGCGGACACGCTGGCCAACCAGTTCCACGAGCTCGGACACGCGGTGGAGGTCGCGCACCTGACCGGGCGCGGGTTGGTGCCCGACCCCGCCATGCACGACGCCGTGATCGTGGCGGCATCCGTCCATGCCGGCCGGCACCAGAAGCACGCCCTGCGCTTCGTGCGCCGCTATCTGGCTGACCTGCGCCAGCGCTCCGCCGCGTTCATCTCCGTGAGCGGCATGGCCGCGGCCACCAAGCCGGCCGGTCTGCAGCAGGCCGCCGAGCAGGTGGAGACCTTCCTGCGCCAGGCGGACTGGCACCCGGCGTTCGTGGAAACCGTCGCCGGCGCCTTCCGGCCCTCGCTGATGGGCCGGGCGATGCGCCTGGGCATGCGGCTGATGCAGAAGCTCGCACGGAAGGACCTGGATCGCCTGGGCTGGCCTGCCGACCTCTCGCACGACCAGGAGTTCACGGACTGGGTGGCCCTCCGCCGCTTCGGTGAGCGCTTCGCCACCGCGCTGCCGACCGAAGCCGCGGCCGCACCCCCCCTGCACGTGCCGTCCGCCGCGGTGCCGACCGAAGCGCAGCCCCGCGTCCACTGAGGGCGCCGCCAGGGAATGGGGCGGCCCTCCGCCGCCTCGTTCGCCTGCGCGTGGATGTATCGCTTGACATGTGACTCGTTGGTCACATATTCGTTGCGGCATGGACGACGTGTTCAAGGCCATCGCCGACCCGACGCGCCGGCGCCTGCTGGACGCGCTGTTCCGGCAGGACGGGCAGACGCTGCACGAGCTGGAGCAGCGGCTGCCCATGACGCGCTTCGGCGTGATGAAGCACCTGCGCGTGCTGGAGGAAGCGCACTTGGTGCTCACCCGGCGGCGGGGCCGCGAGAAGCTGCACTTCCTGAACCCGGTCCCGATCCGGCTCGTTCACGACCGCTGGGTGAGCAAGTACGCCGAGCCCTGGGCCGCGACCCTGAGCGACCTCAAGCACCGACTGGAGGATGCGACGATGGAGAAAGTGTTCGAGATCTACATCAAGACCACGCCCGAGCTGCTATGGGAGGCCATCACCGACCCGGAGCTGCGACGCGTCTACACCTTCGGCCTGCGCGTGGAATCGGACTGGACGCCCGGCTCCCGCTACGAAGGCCGCAGCCCGGCTGCGCCCGCGCCGATCCTCGCGGGCGAGAACCTGGAGGTACACCCGCCGCGCCGGCTCGTGCAGAGCTACAACGCCCTGTGGAGCGACGACGTGAAGGCCGAGGGCACCTCGCGCGTCACCTGGGAGATCGAGCCCATCGGCGATTCCTGCCGCCTCACCGTCACCCACGACCAGTTGCGCGAGGGCGCCAACGCCGAGCTCTACGGCGGCTGGCCGATGATCCTCTCCGGTCTCAAGACCCTGCTCGAAACCGGCGAGTCCCTCACCACCCCCGGCTCGCTGCGGTATGGGGCGGGGGCTTAACGACAGAGGGGCGGCGAGCGTACGCCGCCCCGCCGCCTGCTTTGCTGGGCTCCCTTCTCGTCGCCCATGGTTCATCCGGCCCGCTGTACCTCCGCGAGCCCCACGTCCAGGGCGTAGACGATGCGCTGGACGTGCTCGGCGGTGACGATGAGCGGTGGCGAGAGGATGACGTTGGGACCTGAGACGCGGATCATGACGCCCTGGTGATAGACGGTCTCGAAGACCTGCTTCATGATCTTCTTCTCAGCAGGCATCTTGCTGGCCCGGTCCGACACCAATTCCAGGGCAACCATCAGCCCTTGGCCGCGCACATCACCCACCAACTCATGCTTGTCCATCAGGCGCCGGCAGCCAGCCAATAATTCCTTGCCCCGCGCTCCCGCGTTTTCCGCAACGTTGAGGCGACGGGTTTCCTGGAGCGTAGCCAAGGCTGCTGCGGCACCCACCGGGTGGGCGGAATAGGTATAGCCATGCCCAATGGAACCAAAGGATGTTGCGTCACTCTCGAAGGTCTGTGCGATCCGTTCCGAGAGCATCAAGGCGCCAAAGGGAAAATAGCCATTGGTGATGGCCTTGGCGGTCGTCATCATGTCTGGCTGCACGCCCCACAGCCGCGAACCGGTCCATGCCCCGGTACGACCGAACGCGGTGATCACCTCATCGGCGATGAGCAGTATGCCGTGCTTGTCACAGATCTCGCGCACCCTCGGCATAAAGCTTTCGTGAGGCGGAATCACCCCTCCAGCACCAAGCACCGGTTCCATGATGAACGCGGCTACCGTGTCCGGCCCCTGAAAGGCAATCTCGTCTTCCAGCGCTGCGGCACAGAGCTGCGCCAACCGTGCCGGATCGGTCTCGTCAAACGGATTGCGGTATAGATCCGGTGCCGGGATCTGGAAGCAGCCAGCCAACAGGGGCTCGTAGTTGCGCCGGAAATTGACGTTGCCGTTCACCGAGGCGCCGCCGAAATGGGTGCCATGATAACCCTTCTTCAGCGACAGGAACTTGGTGCGATCCCGCTCCCCCCGGATCTTGTGGTATTGCCGCGCCAGCCGCAGGGCCGTTTCCACGCTGTCCGAGCCCCCGGAGGTGTAGAACGCCCGCGTCAAACCGTCCGGCCCAAACCACTCACGCAAGACCACGGAGAGCTCGATCGCCGGGCCGGTGGAGGTGCCACGGAAAGCGGAGTAGTACGGCAGGGTCTCCAACTGGTCACGGATGGCGTCCTTCACCGGCTGGCAAGAAAACCCCAGGTTTACGTTCCACAAGCCACCGACCGCGTCCAGTAGGCGCTGACCGTTGACGTCGGTTATCTCCACGCCCTCGGCTGCGACGATGACCTTGGGCGGATTCGCCTGCATCTCCGCCGGATGAGCCATGGGGTGCCAGAAGTGTCTGGCGTTGTTTTCGATGAGGGCATTTGCGTCAGCCATGGTTGCGCTCCCCTATGCCGAGTTGGGAAAGAGCCCGAGCAAAGCTGCCACTCGGATCGCGGACATCGAACCGGATGGCTTGCAGACCGACCACCCGCGCCCCATCGATGTTGCGCTGCTGATCGTCAACGAACACACACTGGCGCGCTTCCAGCCCCAGTGACTGGAGGCAGGAAAGGTAGGCCTGGGCCTCGGGCTTCAGCACACCCGTGTATGTGCCGTCGTGGATGACGTCGACGGCGCTAAGGAATGGCAGTTGTTGACGAAACTCGGCGCCATAGAAGAGGTCAAGCTCATTGGAGAGGATGGCGATGCGCTTACCCGCGCGAACTGCCGCGTCGATGGCGTGGCACGCCTCAGGTCGGAGCACCCGCTCCGGGTCTCCACGCCGCGCGGCGCGCACGAATTCTGCCATGTCCCGCCACGTCGCCCCCACAAGCGTAGCCACCTCCGCGGTTCGATGGCGCCAATAGTCCCGCTCGCTGATCTCGCTGGCCTGCATGGCCCGCCAGAGTGGATCGGATGCCTGGTCGAACGGTCCGCGCCATGTGAGCGTGCCCGGCGCCAGCCCCAGCGCCGCTTCGGTTTCGTGATGGGTTTCGAATAGCGTGCGGGAGATGACGCCACCGAAGTCCAGGATGAGTGCCTGGGCCGCCATCATGCTACTCCCTGCAGCATCGCAGGGTCCACCACACCGCCCAATGCGCGCGTGATGTCCACGGCCGCACGGCGCACAGCGGCCCGGATGGCAATGTCTGCGGCGGGGAGCATGCGCGAGCCAGGGGTAGCCACCGCGATGGCACCTTGGGCGTGACCAGTCGCATCGCACACGGGGGCGGCAATACCCACCACCTCGGTCTCGTACGCGTCATCCATCCGTGCCATGCCTTCTCGTCGGGCCCGGTGCAGCAGCGCTTCAATAGCGGCTGGCTCGGTGGGGGTGGAGTCGGTGTACACATGTAGCGTCCTGCGCAATGCCTGTTCCCGCAGCATCGGCGGGGCAAAGGCCAGATAGACAATCCCCGAGGCGGTTGCGTGCAGCGGCAGTGCCTCGCCCTGCTCCAGACTGACACGATTAGCCCGGGCGCTCTCCCATAGGCTGATGGTGGCCAGTTCACCGCCGGCGGCGAGTGAGAAATGCGCCGTCTCTCCAGTTTCCTGTGACAGCCGCTCCACCACGGGTCGAACGATGGATACCACGGGGTACGCGGCTTCCCGCACCCGGGCCAAGCGAAGCGGCGCCGCACCTAGGCGGTATTTCCGACTGTCGGCGAGCTGCTCCACCATGCCGTGATGCTCCAGGGAGAGCAGCAGCCGTCGCGTGGTGGCCTTGTCAAAACATGCGCGGCGCGCAATTTCGCTCAGGCCCAGTGCCGGCTCGCGCTCCGAGAAGAGTCCCAGCAGTTCCAGCGCTTTGTCGACCGTTCCTGGCACGGGGGTCTCCTTTCGCCGCCATGGCCGTGGCCGGGACACCGGCCCTTGTCAAAATCTTCTTGACTCAATCGATGTGATTTAGCAAGTCAATATGCAATCCGTCGGTTTATATATTGATCCGAGCATCCACTCGAGCGCGCCGGAGAAAACGAGTGGCGGAGACAGAGAGATGGCAGACGAAAAGACGATTCTCGTCGTGGGCACGTACGACACCAAGTCGGACGAGCTGGGCTACATCACCGCTTGCATCGAGGAGGCGGGAGGCACAGTTCTGCGCATGGACGTGAGCGTTCTCGGCGAGCCGCCCGTGGCAGTGGAACTAACCAAGCACGACGTTGCGGCGGCGGCTGGCGTCACCATCAACGAGGTGATGGCCGCGGGCGACGAGAACGCAGCGATGACACTCATGGCCAGCGGTGCCAGTCGGTTGGCGTTGCAGCAGCTCGAAGCGGGTCGCGTCGATGGGGTAATCGTGCTGGGCGGCACGATGGGCACGGACCTGGCGCTTGACGTGTGCCGCACGCTGCCGCTCGGTGTGCCCAAATACATCGTCTCCACTGTGGCATTCTCCCCACTTATTGCGCCGGAACGCCTGGCACCGGACATACAAATGATTCTGTGGGCCGGCGGCCTCTATGGGCTCAACGCCATCTGCCGGTCCTCGCTGAGCATGGCGGCTGGCGCAGTGCTGGGTGCAGCGCGCACGGCCAAGCCTCCGCAGCGAAACCGGCCGCTGATCGGTATGACGTCGCTGGGCAAGTCCTGCTTGAACTACATGGTGCCGCTCAAACCGGAGCTGGAGCGGCGTGGCTATGAAGTGGCAGTGTTTCACACCACGGGCATGGGCGGTCGCGCCTTCGAGTCTCTCGCGGCAAAGGGCGCGTTCGCCGCGGTGATGGACTTCTCGTTGCAGGAACTCGCAAACGGGCTGCACGGATCCATGGTCAACAGCGGCACAGACCGCCTGGAGAATGCAGGTCGCGCAGGCATTCCGCAGATCGTGGCACCTGGCGCGAGCGACCTGCTGGACCTGCCCACATGGCAGCCGATGCCCGAGCAGTATGCCGAGCGGCCCTATCATGCGCACAACCGCCTCATCGCCTCCGTCGCCCTTTCTCCGGAGGAGCGCCGCATCACGGCCCGCGCCATCGGGGACAAGCTCGCCGCGGCCCATGGGCCGGCGCACTTTCTCCTGCCGCTGCGCGGCATCGAGGCGTGGGATCGCGAGGGCGAGCCAGCGTATGACCCGGAAGGGCTCGCCGCCTTTATCGACGAGGCGCGCCAAGCCATTCGTCCGCCCGTGGCGCTAACTGAGGTGGATGCCCACATCAACGACGCCGCCTTCGCAGAGGCCGCGTTGAAGGTCCTCGACGACTGGGTCGCACGCGGGATTGTGCGCCGAGGCGTCACCTGATTGCTTCGGCAATTCGCCGAATCCCTCACCACGCCCGGCTCGCTGCGGTATGGGGCGGGGGCGTGACGACAGCGGGGCGGCGCTTCCTGCCGCCCGCCGCCTTCCTTGCTTTACCTGCGCCGCCATCCTCCCAATTTGATTCGGAAGGTCGTACAGACTTCAAGGGAGTTGCCACCGTACTCGGGGGAGTTGCGGTGAGAAAAGGCCTGTGCAGGCCTTCCCGCGTACGACCCAACGGCGCCGTTAGATGCGCCGATCGGCCCGGTCGCCTGCCTCAGCGTGTTTCGTACGCGTCATGGTGACGCACCCACGCGCCGGTCTCGTTGCGGCCCATGGGCGCACGGTCGAGCCACTGGTACATGGCCCAGAGCCCGTCAACTCCGCGCGAATAGGCGGAATAGGTGTGGTAGATGACACCGTCCTCGCGCACGAACGCGCTGACGCCGGGTCGCTCGCGCGCATAGGTGGCTACGTCCGTTCCGGTCATGGCCGCGTTGGTGGAAGGAGCGTCGGGGGTCGTCCGCGAGGCGATCTCCCCGCCGGAGCCCCGTGCGCTGCTGGGAGGCAGGGGCGCCTCACGGACGAAGTTGTATTGGATACCCTCTTTGTTCTGCTGCGCCTCGGTGAATGAGACGGCGAAGTCGGCATTGAAGTCGCTCCCCGCGGAGGATGCCCAGGGGAAGCTCCACGCCATCCGCCGCTTGAACGCCTGGAGCTTGGCGAGCGGCGCCCGCGACACCGCGGAGAACGCGACGTCGTGGTTTTCCAGATGCACCGCGATGCCGTTGAACCCGTCCGCGATGGACGAGCACGACGGACAGCCCGCCGTGTAGTCCGGCCCGAACATGAAGTGATACACAAGAAGCTGCGAGCGACCCCGGAACAGATCGGCCAGCGATGCTTCGCCGTCGTCGGTGTCGAAGCGGTAGTCCTTGTCGATGCGGACCCACGGGAGCTGCCGACGCTGCTGCGCCAGCTCGTCGCTCTTGCGGGTCAGCTCCTTCTCTGCCGCAAGCAGCTTCAGGCGCGCTTCCAGCCACTGTTCGCGGGTTCCCGTCGTGTAGGCGATGGTCATGGTTTCCCTCCTGTCTCGGATTGTGCAAAAGAGTGCGCCAAGCTGAGCAGTTTACGGCGCAACCTGGCGAACGCCGGTTGGCAACCGGGCGGCACCGCGGCTTAGACCGGAGACCAGCTTCAGCCACGGGGCCGCATGGAAGACGCTCATGAGCAGGTACATCGAGGTCATGCCCATCAGCGAGGACCCACCGTGCACGGGCGAACACAACACGGTTGGCGCTCCATGGCCCCACATGCCCGCAAGCAGCGCCATGACCGCGAACGTCGGCGTGGCCGCAAAGTGCAGCGCGGTGGCTGCGCCCTGGGCGGCCGCGGCAAGCAGCCCTTCGCTTGTGGTATTCGCGGGTGTGGCCTTGGTCATGTGCCTCCTCTCGTCCTGATGTTGCCGGTTGCTTTCAATCGCGAGGAGAAGGTAGCGCCGCATATCGAGACCGTGGGAGTGACAAGTGTGACGGGATTCCGATGGACTCGCTGATCGTCGCCGCGGCACAAGCACTGGCGGCCGGTGACCCGCTGGGCGCGCTGAAGCGCGTCGCCCTGCACGACGATCCGTCCGCACTCGCGCTGCGGGGCATCGCCATGGCGCAGCTTGGCGACCTCGCCCGCGCCAACGCGCTGCTCAAGCGCGCGGCACGCGCCTTCGGCAAGCAAGAGGTGGTGGCCCGCGCCCGGTGTGTCGTCGCCGAAGCCGAGGTCGCGCTGGCCCTGCGCGAGCTCCGCTGGCCCGCCAACAAGCTGCAGGAAGCGCGGGCGACGCTCGAGGCGCGGGGCGACCGCGTCAACGCCGCGCACGCACGGACGCTCGAGGTGCGGCGCCTGCTGCTGATCGGGCGCCTTGATGAGGCAGAACATGCGCTGGCCGGGTTCGACCCCGCGCCGATGCCCCCGGCGTCGCGGGCCGTCTACGAGGTGGTCGTCGCGGGGATTGCCATCCGGCGGTTGCGAACGAAGGCCGCCCGCACGGCGTTCGCCCGGGCCGCGCTCGCCGCACGCGAGGCGGGCATTCCGGCGCTGATCGCGGAGGTCGAGCACGCGGCGCGCGTCATGGATACGCCGGCCGCCCGCCTGATCGCGGGTGGAGAAGAGCGGCCCGTCCTGCTCGAAGCGGTGGCAGCGCTGCTGGCGTCAGGGGCGTTGATCGTGGATGCGACGCGCCATGTCGTGCGCACCGCGGACACG
>Ga0209919_1000059_pt1 | contig 54731 bp, 50 predicted proteins | sample SalPon2A_C_D2_MG_FD_185721 | JGI IMG/M metagenome (GOLD analysis project Ga0209919, IMG submission 185721) | Soil microbial communities from South San Francisco under conditions of wetland restoration - Salt Pond MetaG R2A_C_D2_MG (SPAdes)... | ecosystem: Environmental > Terrestrial > Soil >... | reverse complement strand
GCGCAACCGACATCAACCACATTGCCCGGCTTGAAATGCCGCCGGATAAGATCCCCGAGTTTATCGCGCTTGAATACATTGCGGCGAACAACCTTTATAACATCGCTGATCGCCTGCAAAACCGGTTCGCGTTGCTGCCGTTCCTCGCGCTCGGCGACAGATGTCTTGTCCCATGCATAGGTTTCCTCGAAATCGACATAGGGCGGAGGATTCTCCAGGTAAACCATGCCGCAGGCGCATTGCCTGACTTCCCACTGCTCCTGCTGATGTACCGCAGGTCCGGACTGATTGTTGGCCCCACATAACGGACAAAGTCTGAATGTCATACCTGCATCTGATTGCACATCTCTCTCCATCGGGCCACAAATATTATCCTTCACTGATCCTGCGCTGAGAGCCTAGTGACAAGGCGCTGCAGGAACAACTTCCCCCGCCTGCACCCTAGAAAAAGAATTGCCAGCCTTCGAGTGCAAAGCGAACCACCATGGAGCAAACCAGCGCCACGCCAATCGACAGGACTATGGAGAAAAATGCCTCGCGCCGTCCGATAACCTTCAGCATCACGGCAAAGGTGGACACGCAGGGGACATAAAACATCAGGAAGACAAGGAAGGTACTGATCTGCACCCAATCCAGCACACTACCGACCTCAAACGTGCCGAGGGCCTGATAGATCATCAGCAGCGAGAGCTCCTTGCGAAGCACGCCGAAAAGAATCGGCACACCCAGCACCACCGGCAGGCCCAGCGCCCATACACTGACCGGCATAAGCGCCTGGTTGATCCATACATCCGCACCAACATGGTGCAGTAATGCCAGAACGATGGAGCCGCCGACCAGTAGCGGTGTAACGATAGTCAGGATGTCCCGGGTACGCTGCCATGTTGCATGCAGCACCGGACGCAGTCTGGGCAGCGCATAGGCCGGAATCTCCTGGATGATACCGGGGCTGATATCGGGATAGCGCTTCACCAGCAATTTACCAAGCAGTGCAATAATCAGGAGATTCAGCATGAAGATGCCGAAGATGCCGATGCCACCGAGATACTTGCCGCCCAGCGCCAGAATGATGGCCGAGCGCGCCGAGCACGGCACAAAGGTGATCAGCAGCGAGGCGACAATGCGATCCCGCCCGGAAACGACCGACCTCGTAGCAGCAATCGCCGGCACATTGCAGCCAAGCCCCAACAGGAAGGGCACCGCCACCTTGCCGTGCAGGCCGATATAGTGGAAAAACCGATCCACAACAAAGGCTACGCGCTGCATGACGCCGGATTCCTCCAGCAGTACCAGCATCAGCACCAGGGGCAGCATATAGGGCACAACGATACCAAGCAGACCGACAAGTCCGTCAAGTACCGCACGACTGACGACCCCGCCTGTACTGGATGGTTGCCACTGCGAAACAAGTCCCGCCAGCCTCGCCGACGTCTGCGCATCAATGCCGGCGCTGACCTCAAACACCACAAACAGCACCAGCGCAAACATGCCGAGGCTGCCGATCAGGCCCCAGCGCGGATGCAGAAACAGCGCATCAAGCCGATCCTCCCAGGTAATGGTGGTCGAGCGATGTGTTAAGACAGCGATTTTGTGGAAAAGCTGGGCGGCACGATGCTGATAATCTGCCGATACTTCCTCAGCCAATGGCCTGGGCAAGGCAGCATCGGCCTCTCGACGGATTGCCATCACTTCTTTCGCAACATCCGGGAAGTGGCAGGCAAGTTCCGTGCAGAAATAATCATCTGCCTGCTTGAGTTGGCGGATCATGAACGGCTGCGGTACCCGAAAAGCCTCGCGAATCACCGGCTTGTCCACAGCCTGACACAATTTTTCACCCCATACGCGCAGATGCTCACCCGACGGCTGCGGCAACGGACAAGCCGCTTCACGCACAGCCTGTACGGCCCGTTCAAAGAGCCTGGAAATTCCGATGCCCTTGATCGCCGTCATTCCCACGACCGGAATGCCCAATTCCCTTTCCAGGGCAGGAATATCAATCTTCACGCCCTTGCGCCTCGCCTCATCCATCATGTTCAGGCCCATGACAATGGGCAGGCCGAGCTCAATAAGCTCCAGGGTTAACTGCAGATGGCGATCCAGGGAGCTGGCATCCACAATATGAATCAACATGTCCGGACGCGAAAATGGCGCGGGCGGCTCAGCCCCCTCATGCACCGAAATCTTCGGTCTGGCGTCGCCCCAAAGCAGGTATTTCAAACCTTCCAGATCATCGCCGTGCAGGTTCTGCAACGAGTACATGGCTGGCAGGTCAACCAGTTCAGCTTCATCCATGCCGATCTGAACCGTGCAACGCTGGTAGTCCTTGTCGGTCCCGGCCAGTTGACCATGGTCAATGCTGGTACTTGCCACGGCATGAAACAGCGTCGTCTTGCCGCTGTTCGGCTGGCCGACCAAGGCAATGCGCAAGCGAGTACTGCCGCGATAAAATGGCCCGGACAAAACGACCTGCTCCTGAAACTTTGCCTCGCTGATCACTGCACCCCCCTATAGGAATAACGCAGCTTACTGTGATTTTACTCCGGCGTCGAAACCGGTGCGGCAGCCGCATCTTGCTGCCATGGATTTCAGCCCTCGCCTTGAGATAACGGCCATCGCCGCTAGTCTGCACCTTCTCGCGCACCAGCCCTATCACCATCAGGAGTTCCGATGTTTCAGCTTTACTACGACCATGCCGCCCGGGCCAAGGATGACATTCTCTCCGGCCTGACTGTGGCCATCGCACTGGTGCCGGAGGCAGTCGCCTTTGCTTTCGTGGCCGGTGTAAATCCACTGGTCGGACTGTACGGTGCTTTCCTGATGGGCCTGATTACTTCGCTTATTGGCGGCCGCCCGGGAATGATTTCGGGCGCCACCGGTGCCATGGCTGTGGTGATGGTCGCGCTGGTCTCCCAGCACGGCGTCGAGTACTTGTTTGCCACCATTGTGCTGACAGGTTTGTTGCAGATGACCTTCGGTGCTGCCCGCTTCGGTAAATATATCCGCATGGTGCCCTATACGGTCATGCTCGGATTTGTGAATGGATTAGCTATTGTGATTTTCCTCGCCCAGATGGATCACTTCAAAGCCGTTGGTTCCGACGGCATCCTGCACTGGCTCTCAGGTCCGCCGCTGTTCACCATGCTGGGCCTTGTGGCCCTGACCATGGCCATCATGTTCTTCCTGCCAAAATTCACCCGCGCCATTCCTTCCGGTCTAGCGGCCATCATCACCATCAGCCTGATCGTGATCTTCGGCGGCGTGGACACCAAGTCGGTCGGCGACATTGCTGACATCTCAGGCTCCTTCCCGACATTTCATATCCCTTCGGTTCCGATGAACCTGGAAACCCTGTGGATCGTCCTCCCCTACGCTTTCATTCTGGCGGGCGTAGGCCTGATTGAATCCCTGCTGACCATGAGCGTGGTGGATGAAATGACCGGCACGCGCGGCCAGGGTAACCGGGTTTCCATCGGTCAGGGCGTGGCCAATGCGGTCAACGGCTTCTTCGGCGGCATGGGCGGCTGCGCCATGATCGGCCAGACGATGATCAATGTTTCTTCGGGCGGCCTGCGCAATCTTTCGGGCATTGCAGCGGCATTGTTTCTGCTTATCTTCATCGTGTTCGCCTCCGGCCTGATCGCCATGGTGCCGATCGCTGCGCTTGTCGGCCTGATGTTCATGGTGGTCATCGGAACCTTTGAATGGGGCAGCTTCAACCTTCTGAACAAGGTTCCGCGCGAAGACTCTTTTGTCGGCATCCTGGTTGCCGTCGTCACCGTATTCACGAATCTGGCCACCGCCGTGATTGTCGGCGTCATTGCCACAGCCCTTGTGTTTGCCTGGAAGCAGGCCCGGCATATTTATTTGATCAGCGAAACCCGTCCGGATGGCGTCAGGGTGCACAAGGTGCACGGGCCGCTGTTTTTTGCCTCAGCACATCGATTCAGTGAGCTATTCGATCCAGAGAGCGATGCGGATGAGGTGTACATCGATTGCGCCATGTCGCGCATCGCCGATCATTCAGCCATCGAGGCAATCGACAATCTGGCCGAGCGCTACAAGAAGGCTGGAAAAAATCTGCATCTGATCCATTTGAGTCCGGAATGCCACGATCTGCTGAACACGGCCGCCGATCTTGTGGAAGTGAATATCAAGGAAGATCCGAATTACCACGTCGCCGACGACAAACTGGCCTAGAAAAGTCCGGCCCGCCGATTGATTCCAAGGGCGCCAGTCCGCGCTTCTGACGCATCGCATTCACCTGCTGGAAAACTGGCTGGCGACTGATAATCCAGCATTCCAAACGATATTTACCGGGAAAGTTCATAATCACTAGTGCAATCAGAACAGTCATGAGGCCTGGCCCCGGGCCAAAGAGCATGATAACCCCGGCCACAAGCAGTGCGGCTCCCAGGATGTTTTTCAGGCTCACAAGCGTGAGTCGCAATAACGGATGACGAGCATCCTTATTTTTTCGATGCCGACCGTGGTGAGTAAAATAATCTTCCGGAATATGGGAAATCATATATGGAGTCGCGGCAATACCGGTCAGGGTCAAGAGCACGGACCCCGCTACAATCCAAAGGCCCCATGTATCAAAAAAACCAATCAGATGGTTCAAATACATCTGCATGTCCAAAACTTATCCGGCCGGGACGATTTTCCCTTTCATGATGCCGTACACATCGAGCATTTTCTGCCCTACCCCTGCACCGTCAAAGCGAACATGGCCGGTAATGCCTGGAAAGCCCTCGACATCATGCAATTCGCGAATAATACCTTTGCCTTTCAGGCCAAGCCTGCTCGTCATGACGGTTGCGATTAGCAGCGAGTCATAGGCCAGCGCCGTAAGTTCCGACGGTTTGCCGACACCCCACGCTTCTCGATACATGAAATTCAGCTGCCGCATGCCGGAATCATCTCTTCCACTTACAGCATTGCTGCCGGCAAATCGAGCGCGCGACAGATAGCGCCCCCGATCATCCAGAAGATGTCCGTCAAGCCAGCGACTGCTTCCGTAAATGGGCACATCGGTAATACCGGTAAAGGCCAGCTGACCCGCCATCAGGGCAACCTTTTTGCCCTCCATTGCCATATACATCGCATCAAAATGTACAGGCATGGTGATTTCAAAATCCATTTCCGGCATCAGCAGGGCCATGTCTTCATCGAGCTCGGCAAGAAGTTCCTCATCATCGGTTTCATAACGCAGTTTGCGCAAATCATTCCGGTAATCGAGCGATCCAGGTTGCAGCTTCAGTGTTTCCATTACCTCGCCACCCAGCGCTTCAAAGGCGAGCTTGAACTGATCCGCCTCGCGCAACATGCCGTTGCCATCGTCATCGGCGATGATGACAACACGTTGGGCTCCTTGCTGCCAGGCATAACGCGCCATGAATTCAACCTGAGCCAAAGGCGACAACGTATGCGCAAAAAGGGCCGGACTGGCACTTGCCAGATCCGTACGCCCGGTAAGGCTGAGCACAGGCATATCGGAGCGCAGATGCGGCAACAAGGCCTGCGTTGATTCAGCGAGCAAAGGCCCGATCATCATATCGACATGCTCGCTCTCGAGACGCTTATAGGCCTGCAATGCCAGATCGGCACTGCCGCCTGTATCTTCTATGCGCAGGGTGACCTTTTCTCCCGAAACCATGCCGGCCAGCGCCATGCGGATACCACGCAGAGCCGCCTCTCCATAGCGGGCATACTCACCACTTAAAGGAAGCAGCACACCGATGCGTGCCGCATGCATTTCGCCGGTCGCCCACGCGCTTACCTGAGCCGCCTCAGGGCTCGCCGGCAGGTAGGTTCCCAACAGGTTGGCAATCAGCCTCACAGCCGCCATATCCCCTACCATCAGATATTTCCGTGCTGCATGCAGGTCGAAACTGGCCATCAGCTCCGGTGGCAGCGACCCGTCCACATGCATTTGCTCAATGGTTGCAGGTGAGGAGACTCTTCTCGCCGCCAGCCTGAGCCAGCTGTCGCGCCCCCCCTGATCAACACTTGCAGCAGCCATTAGCCAGATCAGGGCATCCTTTTCCGGCACATCCAGCGCCAGTGAAGAACCAAGCGAGAGCATTTCATCCGCAAGTTCGCGGGTCAGGCGAGCATGCCGCAACGACTTGCCCATCTCTTCGAGTGCCCGCTCGGGTTCATCCAGCCCCATCCAGTACTTCGCCAACCAGAAATAGGCATACGGAGTCAACGCATGATCAGGGTACTGCGCAATGGCCTGCTGCGTGGCTTCCAGCGCATCCGGTAATTGAAATTCAAGCATCAATTGAGCCTTGCGAAACGTCGCCTCTTCACTGATCAGTGGTGCACCTTCAAGCACCAGCCTATCGAATTCGGCAAAAATCGGTTGAATATCCTCGCCGGACCTGGCGCGCAGCATAAGGGCCTGAATTTCGGCAGAACTTACAGGTGGCGGTGCCAGACGGGTGAAGCTCTGTACAGGCTTCTCCATCATCTGCCCCGGTTTCTTGGGTCCGCAGCCGGCCAGCAGGGCAACAGCCAACAAACCAAGTACGAGCAGGCGAAAAGCGTGCCGGATATGACGATCATCTATTGCGGCGACATGCGCCCGGGGATAACTTGGCCTGAACATGACATCGCAGACTAAACATCAAACTGACTGTGGCCAACTGTTCGTCGTCGCCACCCCCATCGGCAACCTTGCCGACATGACCTACCGCGCCATCGAGACGCTGAAACAGGTTGATTCCATTGCCGCCGAGGACACCCGAACCAGCCGAAAGCTGCTACAGCATTACGGCATCGATACCCCGATGTTCGCTCTGCATGAACACAACGAGTCCGCCATGGCGGAGGTATTAGTGGCCCGATTGCAGACTGGCGAAAATATTGCCCTGATTTCCGATGCCGGAACACCGCTGATTTCCGATCCTGGTTACCGGCTTGTGCAAAAGCTGCGCGCGGCGGATATCCGCGTAATTCCGATTCCGGGCGCCTGCAGCATCATCACGGCACTCAGTGCAGCAGGCCTGCCGACCGATCATTTCCGCTATGCGGGCTTTTTATCCCGCAGTGGCAAGACACGCCGATCTGAACTTGCCGAGATTGCAGCTTGCCCGGAATCCACCATCATCCTCGAATCACCCCGCCGCCTGCTTGCCACGCTGGGAGATTTGGCCGGCCTGCTGGAAAAAAGCCGCCAGCTGTGCGTAGCCCGTGAACTGACCAAGTTGCATGAGGAATTTGTGAACGGCAACGCAGATGAACTCGTGGCACATTTCGAGCGCTTGCCCCCGCGCGGCGAGATCGTTGTCATCATTGAACCAGCGGGCAAAGAGAATGAAGTTGTTGATGACGATCAGATCATCGCCTGTCTGGCCGGATCATCGATGCAGGGGCTTCCACCTTCAGCGCGTGCCAAGGCTGTTGCCAACACGCTGAATGTCGCAAAAGCCCGTGTTTATGCACTCATGATAGGCAGCAATGACTGATCCGGGAGCATCCACCTGACAAAATGGTACCGCCAAAGGACGTAGCGGCGAGGATCGTGCCTGCAAGCACCTTCAGCTGCATGGCTATACCATCCTGGGTAGAAATCTGCGCCTGGCCCGGGGAGAACCGGACATCGTCGCCAGACACGGGGATTTACTTGCATTTGTCGAGGTCAAGGCACATAAATCACGGGAGTCAGGGCTGCTGGCGGTATCCGAAAACAAATGCGCACGCCTGCAATCAGCAGCGCTTGCATGGATGGGGCAGCACCCTGAAACGGCGGGATTGCAATGCCGTTTCGATTTAATCATTCTCACACCACGGTCCGGGCTGCCCACATGGCTGCCGCCGCATATTGAACATATGAAAGACATCATAAGATAAGTAGGGTATCCCCATGCAGAAAATCATTCATCAGGCCATGCAGGATGGCATCGACCTTCGCCAGCAGTGCATGCAGACACTCCCCGATATCCTTGGCGAAGCAGGCGATATGCTGGTGCAATGTCTTCGTTCCGGCGGCAAGGTTCTTGCCTGCGGCAATGGTGGCTCGGCAGCCGACGCACAGCATTTCGCAGCAGAACTGGTGAATCGCTTTGAAATCAACCGGCCCGGTATGGCCGCCGTGGCCCTCACACACGATGCTTCCGTGATTACCAGCATCGCCAACGACTTCTCCTTTGCGCAGATATTCTCCCGCCAGGTTGAAGCCCTGGGCCGTAAAGGCGATATCCTGCTGGCTATTTCCACAAGCGGAGCCTCGCCAAATGTCTGTGAAGCTGCCGACATGGCGGCTACCATAGGCATGCGCACCATCGCCCTGACCGGCAAGGACGGCGGCACTTTGGGATCACGGGCGAGCGTTGATCTCAATATCAATATTCCACATAGCTCGACCGCCCGCATCCAGGAGATGCATATCACCTGCCTGCACATCCTGTGTTCACTGGTCGACAACACCCTGTTCGGAGGTGAATCATGAACATCAAGCCGTTGTCATTTTCGTCATTGAAAACCGTGGCGCTGGCTGATCGCAAGGTCGACAGCGACGGTGAGGACTTCGGGGCACCATTCAAATCTGGCGGCAGCTTCGGTGATTTTCTCTGCAGCCTGCCCAACCTTGGTTGCTCCCGCGACCTGTTCCGCCTGCGCGATGCCATTGTATCCGCATACCGGCACAAGCATATGGTCATCCTGGCCTGTGGCAGCCATGTGCTGGATTCGGGCCTTGGCCCGCTGCTCTGCCGCCTGATTGAACAGAAGATTGTTTCCGGTCTTGTACTCACGGGTGCGGCTTTACAACAGGATGTTGAAATCGCTCTCTCAGGTCGCACTGTAAATGCTCGCGACCGGGACCTCGATAATGGCATGATCTGCGTAACAGAAGAAACCGGAAGCCTCATCAATGAGGCTATCAACTATGGCGCCGAGGAAAACATGGGAATCGGCCAGAGTGTTGGCGTGAAACTTCAGGACGAGGAACTGGAGCACCTCGATCACTCTGTCGTCGCGACCGCCTATCGCTACGGTGTTCCCCTGGCTGTTCTGCCAGCCATTGGTGCAGATTCTTTTGATTTGCATCGCTCGGCTCATGGTGAATCTCTGGGTGCAGCAGGCATGATCGATTTCCGCCTGCTTGCAGGCATGCTGGCAGCAGCCAGCAATGGCGTCGTGCTGAATATTGCCTCCAGCGCGTTTCTACCCCGGGCTCTTCTGCAAGCTCTGGGAGCCGCAAAAAATCTTGGCAAAACTATTGAAAACATCACATCGTCTGCCATTGACCCTGACGCCGACAGAGGCGCTATCGCCGATGTCGTATCGCAGCTGTCGCAACCGAATGGACGAGGTTTCTGCCTTTGTGGACCCGATGAACTGCTTGTTCCGCTATTATTTGCAGCTGTCCTTGAATCCATCGGTGACGAGCTGTAAACCCGACACCAACCCATTTCCGGAGTTATTCATGCACAGGTTTTCATTCCTTTATCTTGGCCTGATCATCGTTGCCCTGCCTGGCTGCCTTGCCACGGCCATCGTCGGCGGCACTACTGTTGCCGGAAGCACCATCAATGATGAGCGTTCCCTTGCGCAGCATCTGGATGATTCGGCCATAGCGACCAAAGTCGATACCCGCCTGATGCTGGAAAAGGATATGCCATCCCGCTGGGTCAGTGTGGAAGTCATTGAGGGTACTGCGATCCTGACCGGCTATCTGCCGACCCAGCAGCATATTGACCGCGCCATCCATATCGTCACGTTAATCCACGGCGTCAAGGATGTTCGTTCTGAACTGAAGATCGGCTCACCCCAAATCTCCGGTTATTTTTCAGACACCTGGATCACTTCCCAAGTCAAATCGAGGCTTTGGGATGATAAGGAGATTTCTGGCTTTTCCATTCATGTAGAAACCGTGGACGGCAGGGTCTACCTGCAGGGTATCGTGAATCTTCCCAAACACCGCCAACGGGCTGTGCAGATTGCCAAGCTGGTGGATGGGGTTACAGGCGTCGTGGATCTGATGAAGTCGGACAAACCATGACGGAGCTCATGCCTTTGAGTCAGGCGCAGGAACAGGTTGCGGTCTGGCGCAGAGAGAAAAAGCGCATCGTTTTTACCAACGGCTGTTTCGATCTGTTGCATCCCGGGCATGTGCATTATCTGCAGGAAGCCAGAGCACTCGGCGATTTTCTGATTGTCGGCCTGAATGATGACGACTCGATTCGCCGCCTCAAAGGCCCGACGCGACCGGTAAACGACCTGAGTCATCGCGCCTGCATGCTCGCTGCACTGAAGCCTGTGGATATGGTCGTGCCTTTCTCCGAAGACACGCCGTTGAACCTTATCACGGCGCTGCTGCCGGATGTATTGGTGAAGGGCGGCGATTATGCACCGGACGATATTGTCGGCGCTGCGGAAGTTCGGCAAAACGGCGGGGAAGTGATCGTTATTCCGTTTCTGGATGGTCATTCCAGCACCGGCATGATTGCCCGCATACGCGATACAGCTGCCTGAAAAGCCTGCAAACCGGAATGATCAGACGCGGTCTGGGCAACAGCCAAAATCCACGATTTTCGAAAGCAGCGTTTTAACATGTCCGTAAACAAGCCGCTCACCATTGTTGCCGACGCCCACATCTGGGGGCTGAAATCAGCCTGTATGTCATTGCCCGGATATGATATCTCCCTGCACGCACTGGAAAGCAGGGGCATTACCCGTGAAGCAGTGGCAGGTGCGGATGTCCTGCTGACGCGCTCTGCAACACAGGTGAATGCAGAGCTGCTGGCAGGTTCCCCAGTTCGCTTTGCCGCCACCGCAACCATCGGCGACGACCATTACGACAAGGCATATCTTCAGGAAATGGGAATCGCCTTTGCCAACGCGGCTGGCTCATCCACGGGCTCGGTCATCGAATACATGCTCACCGCACTTCTTGACCTGCACGCCAGAAAACTAATCGATATCCCTGAAACTACCCTCGGCATCATCGGCGTTGGGCGCATCGGAAGTGCCCTTGAGCTGCGCTGCCGGGCCATGGGCATGAAGGTGCTGATCAATGACCCGCCGCGTGCACGCGCTGAGGACAGCGAAGGGTTTTCAGACCTTGACACCCTGCTGGATCAGGCTGATGTATTGACCCTGCATACGCCGTTGACCCGACATGGCCCGGACAAGACCGTGCATTTGCTGAATCAACAACAACTCCAGCACTTTCGGGGGAAGGGTATTATCAATGCAGCCCGAGGTGCCTGCGTGGATAATCAGGCGCTTTGCGAATGGCTGGATGAAAGCCATGAGCGATTTGCCGTACTTGATTGCTGGGAACATGAACCGGGCGTATCGAAGCGCCTGCTGGGGCATCCCGGCATGGTCATTTCCACGCCCCACATTGCCGGGCATTCGCTGGATGGAAAAGCGGCCAACACCTTGTATATCTACCGCGCACTTTGTAACTGGCTTGGCATCTCGGCCGTATGGGGCATAGAAAAGGATCTGCCCACTTCCGCAGTACCCGCTAATATTCAATGTACCGATGATGCATATGCGAATATACATAAAGCCGCCTCAATACTCTGCCCGCTGCAGCAGGATTCCACGGCCATGCAGGCATGGGCCGCATTGCCGGAACAGGAACTTGCAAAAGCGTTTGTCGCTTATCGTCGGCACTATCCCATCCGCCGCGCCTGGCCATTTGCACGGGTTCACATGCTTCATGCCGATGCACGCACCCTGGAACTGGCACATGCCATAGGCCTCTCAACAGTTTAGGTTTGCCTCATGAATAATACCAATAAGACCCCATCGACAGTTTCTCACCAGCATCTGGTCTGGATGGATCTGGAAATGACCGGCCTTGATCCGGAAGTGGATACCATCCTGGAAATTGCCACCCTCATCACTGACGGTGAGCTTAACATTATCGCCGAAGGGCCGAGCCTGGCGATTCACCAGCCTGACTCCGTACTTGAAACAATGAATGACTGGTGCAAGGAACACCACGGTGACTCAGGCCTGACAGCCAGGGTCCGGACATCAACCATCGGCATGGAAGAAGCCGAGGAACTGACCCTTGCGTTCATTAAGCAGTTCGTTCCGGAAAGAACCTCGCCTCTGTGCGGCAACTCCATCCATCAGGACCGTCGTTTTCTTGTTCCCTATATGCCGAAACTGGAAGCATGGATGCATTACCGGAATATCGATGTCAGCACGGTCAAGGAATTGGGCACCCGCTGGTACCCAACCATCAGGGCGCCGCGCAAGAAAGCCGAGCATCTGGCCCTGGAAGATATCCGCGAATCCATTGCCGAACTCGCTTTTTATCGCAAACACTTCTTCAAATAAGCAAACACAGGATTTACATAGCGTGAGAAAAACATGCTATAGTTCACCTTCTAAGGGGTTTTCTCTTTGTGAGGCGCATTACATCATGAATGCTACCGATATTGAGATTCCCAAAAGTTCATGTACAGGCTGGATGGACGCTGCCGCATTTTGGGCAGCATCCTTAATATTTTTAATCTGGTGGTCTTTAGCTGCCCTGATAAGGAAGGAAATATGAGATTGATGCGTACTTTAATAATGGCTGTTCTGACAATGACGATATGCATGCCTGCACAGGCAGCTTCCCTGGAAAAGGCCCAGACAGCAATTGCCGAAGCTGAACAGCTGCGCGCCGCCGAATTTGCTCCCGAACACTATCAAAGTGCCAGGGACAGTCTGGAAAAGGCCAAGGCACTTCTGTCCAGCAATGGTAACGCCGATGATATCGTCCAACTTTTGGACAAGGCCACCATTCAGGCAACCCAGGCCTCAACCAGCGCACAGAATTTCAGCGAACAGTTTTCCGGGCTGGTTGAATCGCGCGATCGCCTGCAGCTTGCAGGTTCGGAATACGTCCGCGACGATCTGGCCGAACGATCGGAAAAGGAATTTATGCAGGTCGTCGAATCAGCTGAAAGTGGCAACATAAGCAAGGCACAAAAAGAGGCCAAGAATGCCCGGGTCACCATGCATGCAGCCCAGGTGGTAGCCGCTCGTGAACAATTTGTGCGCCCGATCTCCAAAACCATTGCCGGGGCTCGTAGGGTCAAGGCAAATGAGTACTCTCCGAAGGCTTTCAAGGATGCCTCTACATACCAGAGTAAAGTGGAAAAACTGATCAAAGATGATCCTGATGCACAGACTCAGGCCTATGCGCTATCTCAACAGGGTCTGATTTCGGCTAAGCGGGCGATGCGCATTTCAAGCCTCGGCGCTGACATGAGCCGCCACCCGGAAGCAATCGAAACCTGGATGGACGCTGAAGATGCACGCCTGGCGATGTTGGGTGAAGCACTGGGCATCCAGCTGAATCGCTCACAGACCCCGGAAGAGCAGCTGGCCCTGCTTAAACAGGGCGTGGACGATATGAAGGGGAATTATGAAGCCCGTCTGGCCGATTCGGATGCACAGGTGAAGGATTTAAGCGAAAAGCTGGCCAAGTATGAGGGAGAGCTCTCCGACATGGCAGATATTCGGCTTAAGCTGCAGCTCAAGCGTGAGGCCGAGGCAAAGATCAAACGCCTGACCAAGTTGTTTGACCCGAATGCCGTGGAAATACTGCTGACACCCGATGCTGAGGTCATCCTGCGCTTGAAAACGCTTAATTTCCGCAGCGGCAGTGCCGTGATTCCGCCTGACACGTATGCACTGCTGGATAATGTCCTTAAATCGATTGATATTTTCCCCAAACGGCCGGTTCGAGTTGAAGGACATACCGACTTTATGGGCTCGAATAAATACAACCAGACTCTTTCCGAGCGTCGCGCCAAGGCCGTAAAGGAATATCTGAGCGAACGTATGGGTGAGAGTCCTCATGAAATCAGCGCCGTCGGCTATGGCGAGGATCATCCAATTGCTAACAATGAAACGGCTGAGGGCCGCACCAAAAACCGTCGCATTGATGTTGTCCTGCTGGTACCAAAAGAATAGGACTGCATGGACAAATCCGGAAGCATTTGCTTTACTGAGGGTATAAGCCTCTCAAGCTGAGAGAAAAAGGAGTCCGATATGTTTGTCAAAAATGCTGGCAATGACGATCTCGCTCAGGTTCTTGAAATCAAGGAACTGACCGATCCTCACTCGGCAACTGTACGGGTGCGTTATCAGGCTGGGGAGGAAGTAGGTGATCCGGTCGCGGTTGAGAAAAGCAGCCTCGTTTTCCCGTCGGGGGAGGCTCTGCCCCAATGCTGGCTGGATCCCCATTATCGCGTTCAATTTTAGGCGCAGGTTTTATTTTATCAGCCCATCATGCCGCTTCATCGGCAGCATGATGGGCTTGTTCTTTGCAGCAATTTTTCTGGCTGGCCAAGTGAAAATTGAAGCTTGCATCATTGGCACTTTGAACCATAATCCGCGCTCTCCGATGAGGGCCTGAATGGGCAGGTAGCTCAGTCGGTAGAGCAGAGGACTGAAAATCCTCGTGTCGGGGGTTCGATTCCCTCCCTGCCCACCACTAATAATAACAAGGACTTACGGTAACCCGTGAGTCCTTTTTTATGTTAAAATCATCGCCCTTTAACCTTATTTGGCACACTCTTGGCACACTGAGCCGAAAAAGGAGTGTGCCATGGCAACAATTCGCAAGCGTGGCCCCCTTCAATGGCAGGCTTTTGTCAGAAGAAAAGGATACCCCCGGCAGAGCAAAACATTCGAGACCCGAAAGAATGCAGAGGCATGGGCAAGAATGGTTGAGCGTGAAATTGAAACAGGCGCCTGGCGCGATTCGCGAGAGGCTGAATCCACCACTCTCCATGAGTGCCTAGAACGTTACATTAATGAAGTCTCCGTGCACAAAAAAGGCTTCAGGCAGGAATGCAACAAGGCCAATGTCATTGCTCGCCATCCCATAGCTTCAATGCTCATGGCCAATATCAGAGGGTCTCATATTGCCCTCTACCGGGATCATCGGGTTTCGGAGAAGATGTCTCCATCAACCATCCAGAAAGAGCTTGCCCTACTGTCCCATTTATTTAATACAGCACGTAAAGAATGGGGCATGGAGAGCCTTCAGAATCCCGTAGCACTTGTCAGAAAGCCAAAGATTAGCAATCAACGAGACAGAAGGTTGGAGTCTGGAGAAGAAGAAAGGCTTCTGCATGCATGTAATGAATCACAAAATCCGTATTTAGCACCACTAGTTATTCTGGCACTTGAAACTGGGCAACGAAAAGGTCGATTGCTGAAAATGGAATGGGATAAGGTTAAATTCGATAAACGGAAAATCATTATGCCAGATGATTCACCAGAAAATAAAAAAGCCCCGGTTGAAATTCCACTATCTTCCCGGGCACTAGAGATTTTAAGATCTCTCCACAACGAGCAATCCTCTGAAAGGATTATTAACTCGTCAGACAATGCGCTGAAGCTTTCATTTCTGCGGGCAAGGAAGCGAGCTGGAATGGAAGATTTCCGCTTTCACGACCTACGACATGAGGCCACTAGCCGATTCTTTGAGAAGGGACTGAACCCAATGGAGGTTGCGGCTATCACAGGTCACAAAACCTTACAGATGCTCAAAAGGTATACACATCTCAAAGCCGAAGATCTTGCAGCCAAACTTGGATAACCCCTTTTCCTCAAATATCCTGTTCAGTAAGATGAAAGTAGCACCTGATTCCAGTTCAAAATTCTACCCAGTCGAAGGGCAGCTTCCGGCCAAAAGCAGACATTCATATTTTCAGCTATAGTCCTCTCTAGGGAATAAGACGGGGACAAGATGAACAACGTGATTGTTATAGAAACTGGCACTTCAAAAGAAACAGTAATTAATCAAATTTCTGCGCTTACCGGAAACTCTGAGCTTGAACTCACAGCGCCTTTTAGCGGTTCAGTAAGTGGGAATACATTTAGAATGAATCAATTTGTTTTGTTTCCTCATCCATTCATTCCTGTTGCAACAGGTTGTGTAAGGAATACAGGGCAACATTCAGTTGTTGAATTAGCGTTCGTTTCCCCATGGCTTGGACATGCTGCCATGTGCACAGTGCTAGCTGTATATTCAGGATTGGCTTGGCCACTATCCTTAAATGATGGTGTTGGAGTGGTTGCCATTGGTTGCATATGGGGTTTGTTACTTCTACTGCGAGAAAAAGGAAAGAAAGATTTCATCAAAATCTTAAAGAGTAAATTGAACAGAAGTGCTAAATAGCGAATGTCTGCTTTTGGCCGGAAGCAGACGTTCAGATTTTCAGCTTTGGTGATCAATTTCAACCATAGTGCAGCAGGGTGCCGGATACAATTGCACTAGCCTGCCGGATTAGTGCAATGCCCTGCTGATTTGAGTGCAATCTGCATTTAAGAAAATATTGGAAAGGATAAATTCCGCAATCACTCACCATTATGCTAGTTGACATCTAAAAGCCTCAATCCATCTGCCTATTACAAAGAGCTAAATTTTCGTAATTCTTGGTCACTATTTATTGGCTAGCATAAATCACTGCGTATCTATTGTCTTTTCCAGAAAACATTAATCATTGAACTCAAATCAATCTCCTTTTTAAAAGAAGTGCGACAGCATTAAAAACAGGGACCACAACCGAGTTTCCGAATTGTTTATATGCCTGAGTATCAGAAACTGGAATGTTGAAGTTCGATTCCCCTGCCACATCAAACCCCATCAGGCGAGCGCATTCTCTTGGTGATAACCTGCGAGGGCGATTTTCCTGGTTTGTTTTGTCCCAAAAATTCCGCTCACCAGTTTCAAGGTCCCAACCCCTATCAATCAGCACTTCGGACCCATCCTTGTGATAACGGGCAGACAGTGTCCTTGCAACGCTCCCTTTCCTATCAGGATCAATTAGACCATAACCAAAACCATTCCCCTTGGCCTGATGCTTCTTGGCGTAGTTATACAGATACTCCCACAGCCTTTCAGTCAGGACATACTTTTTATCAATATCTTCATCCAGAAGCTCTTTAAAATCTGGTTTCTTTTTTGGATAATACTTTTCGATATCTCTAAGGGTAAACCCTTCATGAATATTCAGATCTTTTCTAAAACCAACCAGGACAATCCGTTCGCGATGCTGGGGAAGAAAATTTTGGGCATCAATCACCTTGGGGTCTTTTTGCCCTTTAGAAACATCTGCATCAGCGACCCAGTAACCAAGCTCATCCAGCGTCTCCATGATAATTTTAAATGTCTTACCCTTATCATGACTCTTAAGGTTCTTTACGTTCTCGAGAACAAAGGCCTTGGGCTGTTTGGCAGCAATGATTCGGGCGACATCGAAGAAAAGTGTTCCTTGGGTTTTACACTCAAAACCATGAGCTCTTCCCAGCGCATTCTTCTTTGACACCCCAGCCAAGGAAAATGGCTGGCACGGAAACCCAGCCAGAAGCACATCATGATCAGGGACTTCCTTCCTAACATGTGCGTAGGCCTCTTCTTCAGAAATCTTCAGATGGTCGGAAAGAGTAATGTCGCGAATATCGGAATTAAAAACGTGCTCATCGGGATCACAGTAGTAGTTTGCCTTGTATGTACGAACCGCGTACTTGTTCCACTCACTGGTAAAGACGCACTTGCCACCAACATCCTCGAACCCTTTCCGGAGTCCCCCAATACCTGCAAACAGATCGATGAAGGTAAACTTGTAATCAGGATTTTCTGGAGGTTGCGGCAACAGACTGTTCAGACGGTCATATTCCCCATGGGAAAGCTTCTCCGAACTCTGACCTTTTCTCCAGCGCTTGATCTTCTCGGTTGTCCAGGAATCGGCACCGACTTCATTCAGCAAAATGGCTATCTGTTTAGGATCATAAATTTCCAGAACGCGTTCGAGCAATTGCAGATCTTCGGTTTGTGGGGCCATCTATTTCCTCGGGGTCAAAGCTGATGAATTTTACCATACTGTTGACCCCGAGAACAGGATTATGGTGTTATGATCACACCACTGAGCAGAATCTAATGATCCAGCACATTAATTTGATCGCTGTCCCTGTAAAGTCTCTCCAGATATGACGAACTGATCCTGAACTGACTCCTTGCCTTCACTTCAGGATTTACAAATGGATCCACCCTGCTTCCCGGATCGTAATAAATCAGGCCATCCGCAATTGCCCTAAGAAACCGCAATATGTTTGCTCCCTCATACAGCCACACATCATTACCGAAATGAAACCTAGTCTCATCTCCCCTTCCTTCTCGTATCGCCGGCACGTATGCAGCCCTAGCATGTTTTCGTACCCAGTGGCCAATCATTTTCGAAAAGCTCCACTTGGCCACAATATTACCCTTCTCGTCCTGCAGACCGATAAAACCTGCAGGATCAACCATTGTTTTAGCGGCAGGGTCATAACCTGAAATCATGAGAGTTAGACCGGTTTTTTCACACTTCACTCCATAGAAGTGCCTGCCATTGAATACATATCTTCCCTTCTTACCTGACCCGGTATCTTCATACCCGTAGCGAATTACAAATTTCCTCGTCCCAATCTCGGCATATACCCCACCATCCGGCTGCGGAGTCATTAAAGTGAGCGGCTTCTTAAAGGTCTGGCTAAACTTTTTTACTCCGAACTGCTTTATCTCCCAATCCATGAAATCCGGACCTGCAACCCCATTAGGACCAATTCCTAGCTCGGCCTCGAGCGTATACCCACCACTGTTCTGGGCCGTGTAAGAAATAACCTTTCCGTTCTTCAGCCGTTTCCCCCTGATCCACCCTGAATTATGAATTCGCTTCAGCTCCCTGATTAACAGTTCCCTTGAAGCTCCACCTTCAGTCCCTTCTTCCGAGACCGGAAGCTCCAGCAGAATACTGGTCAACTCGATACGTTTGGACTTACCCAGTTCTTCTACCACTCTGGATCCCGGTATGGCCAGATAAGCATGAATGGACTTCTTCCCTTCGGTCATTCCGAGAATCAGAACTCTTCCGGGGACAGTCGCCTTCTTTTTCCTGTCCATCCAATCGGAGAGATCAGCTCCGCACCCCTTCAGAAAACCGGAAAGCCGAGCCTCTGGGTACTGCGGGTAATATATGATCTTTGCCTCAGGTGCCGGGTAGATCTCGCCTTTTGGCGAAATCCATGAGAAATCCATGGCGGCAGTAAATTTTGCCCTGCTGTCCATTCGCACAGGCTTTTTCGAACTGGTTTCCGATATGGAAACGGGTCCCATTGGCAAGAAGCCAAGATCAGTCAGGTGAGGCGCGAGGTAGATCTGGTTCTTGGTATTGTCGTTAGTCAGAATCTTGTACACAATCCGTGTCACTCCAAGATTCCTGTAAACCTGCTTAAGAGCATCCAGAGAAATATTCTGGCTTTCCTGAGAGTCGTAAATCGCCAGCTTCATCAATTATTCATTCCCTTGAATCTCCCTGAAATTCGAGTTCTGCTGGCAATTCGATCAAGCCGTCCGATGCCGAAAACTGCATATTCGGAGCATCGCCAAGAACCCAGCCTCTGATAATTCCTGCCACCTCTTCATAGCTCGCCTTGCCTTTCGGTGGAACGGCGCATTCCCATACAATAAATATTCGCCATCCGGCCTCTTCGAGCTTCTTCAGGTTTCTCCTGTCTCTATCCCGGTTGGCATCTATCTTTTCCTTCCATTTTCGGGACGCAGGCTGCTTGCAGATTCGGCACTGATGCTTGTGCCAGAAGCAGCCGTTAAACATTACTATTGCCCTGAGCCCCAGATATACAAAGTCCGGCTTGCCTGGTAGCCCGGAATAGTTCCTGCGGTTGTACCTTGGTCCAACTTTCCACAGCGCCCTTCCCAGAAACACCTCTCCCTTGGTATCCTTTCCTTTTATAGAAGACATGATTCTGGAACGAGTCTCCTTATCCACGACATCAGTCATTATAGGGACTCCCTTGCAAATTGAAGGCGATTATTCCGATGGAAGAAACTTTCCGTATTCTGTCGGCAGCATGCCAAGCAATGCCTCACCCGAAATTGAATAGAGGTCATACGTCTTTTCTATCTGCTGGAGAAAGGTAATAAACCTGCGACTGCTGCCGCCGCCCTTACCCGCAGCCCCGCGCTTGAAACTTCTTTTCTCCGGATCGAAATAGAGCTGGCCAAGAGCATCCACAACTCCAGAACAGTTCAGGTAGAACTGACGGGCCGCAAACTGCTCAATAATCTCGCCTCGCTGATGCGGACCCTTGCTCAGAAGAACCCTTGCCTTCTCGCCGTGGTCCCTGACCAGCATATATGTAGTTCTGACAGAGTGTCTGGGCCTGTGATTATACCTGTCGCTCAGAATATAGTTGTACACCTTGCTCGGTTTCGGATGACCTTCGCTATCCCTTCCGCACAACTGCTCGAACCAGAATAGCGCGAGCCAGCTCCATATACCGATATCACCCAGTATTCCCTGATCGTCATGCCCTTCCAGAAGCATGACCAGATACGATCCCATGTCATATCTTGTCTCGAAATTCAGGCATTCCACCTCCACCGAAAACTCAAGCCCATCGGAAAACTCTTCATTATCAAGAAGATTGGCCGGATAGGCTTGAAGTGTTCCCTGACGCAGAGCATCCAGATATTCCCTGAACTTTATAACGCCTTCATCGTTAAGCTTTCTAAGTTGGTTTGCCATTACTTCTTCTCCATGTGCGAGACAAGTCTTTCGCAGAGCCTGAAGTCATCACTGAACGCATCCGCAACTTCATTTACCCACATGTGATCCCGCTCCTCCTGTCTTCCACCCAAACCTGACGGAGAAATCTCCTCTGCGAAATTCAGCCAGCGTTCCTGCCAGGATCCATCGACCGGATCATCATCAAGGTCCAGAAGAATCGACATCAGAACTTCCCTGAGAGCACCGGGAAGTATCAACCCTCTGAAAACGGGGTTATGAAGAAGGGTCTCCTTGGATGCGGGAATCTTGTTATTCATGTACAGCACCGGCTTGCTGTCATCACTGCATTCAATCTTCCACGTCAGAGACCCAAGCTCGGAGCTCTTGAAAACCATGAGGGAGGCCCTGTGCTCTTCCTCGGAGTCCTCCTCAGAGCGGAGCCCTTCGGCACTGGCTATCAGCTTTCCGGCTGGCCCTGACTCGTCAACCACCTTAACCCTGAACCTTACCTGGCTGGACAGGTCCAGCTGATCCAGGACCGTCTTTTCGGGAGCTGCAGGATAGCCAGCTGTTCCAAAAGAAAATCTCTGCAAGGTATTGCTGTTATATGCCTCTACGTAGACCGCTGCCTCCTTTGGAAGGGAGTCATCTAGCCTGAAGGCGGCTGTAAAACCAGGCTTTCCGTTCTTGTGTTCAACGAGATTGATGGTCACGTCCGATCTGTGAATCTTCTTCCTGCCGGTCTGGTTAATGCGCCTGGAGATCTGCATGTTATACCTCCACCGTATTCAGCTTCAGAAGAAGGTCTCTGTTCGGATCAAACCCGGTTACATGAAGGACAAACTCCGGCTCGAGCACCTCAAGCTCTAACATGTTCGCCTCTCTGTCGGTTGCCTTCAGCGCCCCGCCACTGGACCTGATGGACAGCCCTCCTTTCTTCCTGAAATCGAAATCAAGGGGATCGAATTTCCTGAACGGATTCCCCGAGCCGGTGTCGTAACAGGCCCTGACTCTTATCCTGAACGGGAATGAGAAGATCCCGATATCCTTTCCGGGAGTAACTGAAAAACCGCCCTCAATCCTGTTTAGGCTGCACGGTTTCGGCTTAGGTTCAGGAGGTTCGTCAATCTCTCCACCTCCTGTCGGACCCGCCTTCCTAGGTTTGTCCTTGTGGCCGGGAGTTTCTTCCCAGAAGAACTCCATCAGCGCGCTTTCGTCCTCCTCATCGACCGACTGCGCCAGCATGTCAAAGAAGTTCACGACAGAATGTCTTATCACCCTGAGCGCATTGCTCGGCTTGAGATAGTTCTTGTGAAGTTTTTCCGCAAAGGCATCCCATTTTGTGTGGGCCGCGTTCTCCGCATTTCCTAGAAAGTCGGCGATGTTCTCTTCTCCGGCCACTAGGGCACCGAGAGCCTTTCTTTCTCCAAACTTTCTCTCTTCGGGAAGAGTAAGGCCTCCCCGAAGATAGAGATCCTTCCCCTTCGTTAGGTTTTCAGGCCGTTTCACGAATACCGAAAATCCCGTCCGGATTTCCGTTCCATCCTTTCTTGTAATAGTGATAGGCAGTTTGACACCTACAAGCTCTCCGTTCGCGAACTTCATCCGCATTTCCTGAAGCAGCCCATCATCGACATCATCCTCATCAAGCTTCAGGTCGTCGCTCCAGCTTTCATTAATCTCCGGAAGGGCATGCTCATTCGCTTCCTTCATCTGAAAGATAAAATCGAATATTTCACTAATATCCTCTTCATCAGCTAGGTACTGGTTGGCAAGCTCACGAATATTCTGCGAGGTAATGACAGTTCCTCCCACATCTAGAACAAGCTGATCCATGATAATCGGATAGAAGTAGTTATTGATGCCAGTTCCAATCATTGACTCCGGTCTAAGATCGGGAATAGGAAACGGGATGATTACGGAAAGCCCCGGCTGCTCCCTTCTCTCCAGACAGAAATTTTCCGAAAACCTGGCAAGTTGCTCTCCGTCGGTGATTGGAACCTGCAGGTTAGACTCATCATCGTCCTTGAAGTCCGAATAGAATGAATGCGTCGGATACTGAATGTCATCAAGATCATGAATTCCAAGAACCGTCTGACCCATGAGATAAACCGAAGCGTCCTCCTCTCTGACAGTCATACCGAAAAATGAACTTAGACGGGACGAGCACGAATACACAAGCTTTCCCAGCCCCCACCGCCCCCTGGCTTTTCCTGATTTGTGTGATTTCCCGTGTCTTCTCCAAAAATCACTGAAATTTTCATTATCCTTTTCATCAACGGCTCCGGTCAGGCCACAGGTTCCGAAATCCTCGATAACAAGTGCCGTAGGAGAGTCGAAATCGACCCTGTCAATATCAACCCCTGCGCTTCTGGCATGATCCAGGTGCCCCTCATAAACATCCCTGATGAAACCTGGATCAAGCCCGTCCTCCGGACCAACCCATCTGAAACTAACTCTGACCTGTATATTGTTAGGATCAGGAGCAGCATCAAGAGAGTTCTGAACGGCCTCCCTCAACAGCGTTTCGGACAACCCGGTCTGATCAGTGTTAAACTGGTCTCTCTGGGTAACCTCTGTCTCCACTAGGTACTGGGGCAACGGCGTAAACTTCCACTTCATTATATCCCTCCCACAGGATCGCTGTTTGTCATTATCACAATTTGAACTCGGATGAGGAGCCGCCACCTTTTTTGCCAAAGGTTAACTTCAGATCATTAAGTTCGCTGGTTAATGCACGGATAATCTTGTTCACATCCGCCTCCTCGTACGAGTAGTTGGATTTGTTGGACAGATTTCCGATCAGGCGAATATCCTTGATTGCCCGGTTGACCCTGCTTTCTGCAAGCCTTACAAAGTTGCCTCTCTTTTCGCTCATATTTGCCACCATTTGTCCAATATATAGTGATAACATTCTATGTATAACACATATATGTCAACTACATATTACATATATATCTCGTATATTGTATATTTTTATTTCTATATTATTAATAATAAGGCACTTTATTGTTATTTGTTCTAGGGCCATAACAATGAAATGTTTGCTATTTAAACGTTTAGCTTAAGCCTATAAAAATAACAACAGCGGCATACAATCAAATAGAGTTATTCTTAAGATGAGTCTTTATCTCTTCAACAGAATAGGCTGGTTTCTTTCTATGGATCATAGCATGGCAATTCGGGCACACCGGCCTGAGGTCTTCAATCGGATCTACCGAATATTCGGAGCCAACAGATGATATTTCCCTCAGATGATGGACATGGATGAATGACTTGCCCAGTTGGCCATACGCTTTTTCAAAATAAAATCCGCAGACATAACAGCTGCAACCGTAGTGTTCTATACACTGCTGCCTTGCTACAGGATTCCTCTCGTAGACATTAACCCTAACTTGCCTGGTTTTCCCTTCCACCAATGTCTCATCCTCGGAAACCTCGTCCGGAAAAACTTCTTCGGTATCTATCTTGGCAAGTTCGACGAAGCGGTCATATATAATCCTTCCAGTGCGGACCCTGGTTTTTCCAACGCCTTCGTAATAGTCGATATGCTGGCGAAGGGCAGACAAGGCATTCAGTAATGCCTTGCGTCCGCCATCTTCATAAAACCTTTTCAGATAATATTCGGTACCATAAGCATTGCTGGTTCGTGAAAACCTGCGTCCTTCAACCATGCAGATGTAGTTATGAATGTAGTCGGAAGCCGAATTCCTGTTCATTTGATGCTCGTGTTCAAGGACATCCAGGCCGGCCTTATGAGTTATATCCCCATTATAAATCTTTCTGGCGATCTCATAACATGTGTGAATGGTTTCATCAGTAATAGCTGGCATTGTCTGGGCCCTCCCCTCTATTGTCCATTGTGCTTCAGTTTCTCGAAAGAATGGCTCTCCACCCGTCACTTGCCGGTTCCAACATCGGGCCATAGCCACCTTTCCCTATCCAGAAATCTGAGCCGGTGGGTGAAGCCTGCTCGTAAGCCCAAACTGCTATCCTTACCGAAGTTTTCAGATCACTTACTAAACCCTTTTCGGTGCAGTAATCCGAGATAGCTGTGCCATGACATGAGTTTCTGTCCTCCCAGTTTTGCAAATGGGAAAGTGATGCGAGAATATCTCTTTTGGAGTTATTGCATGCCTTGTGAGAAAGCACAAAATTATGCCCCAGATCTACGGGGTATCGAGCCCAGGGAATAAAGTGATCCACCTCTTTGCTATCATCACGCATTTTCTTCCTGCAGTAAAAACAGCGGTTTTCCTGCAGCTCGACAAGAAACGGCTTGTAGAGAGCTAGCGAATTTCTGGATCCCGCAAACAGGAATTCACCAAGATCCTGATTAATGCCTAGAACCGAGTTGTTGGTTTTAATTCCGGACACTTTGTTCACCCATGCGCCCTGCACTACCTGACAGATTAGTCGATAAAAGAACCTGAATGAATAGGCCACTCCGGGGTTTAAAGTTATCGAATTGTTTTCCAGCTTGTGCCTGTAGAGAAATTCGTCCGAACCGCCTGCTGCCTGCTGCAGCTTCCATAACGGTTGAGCAACGATCACCGATCTGACGCTCGACACCAGAGCCTCCCAGTTACCGCTTCTTTTTGCCCGGGCAATTGATCCCTGATGGAGAGCATAGAACCCTGAAACATGGTTAATGACTGCAGCCTGACCCGATGTATTTTGAAAAAGGACAGAGCCCTCTCCTTCAAGGGCAGGAAATGGAATCGACTGCGCCCAGTACAGACGAATGAATTTCTCGGCAATTTCATTTAATGAAACGGTCAGCTCTTCTCCACTATCATCCCCCTTCTCGACAGAAAGCTCGGCGAGGGAAAGGAGCAACGCATACTTATACGTTGATGTGAATTTACCCTCATCAAGAATTCTCTGGATCTTGTTAAGGAATTCGATACGGGATTCTGCAGATGGAATCATTCCGGATTCGACCAGTAATCAGCTTTATCAGGGAAGATCCATCTGACTCCACCTTTCGGCTCTTGAACATCACCTTCATATCTGGGTATCAGGTGAATATGGAGGTGGCCTACAGTCTGGCCAGCTGCCACCCCATTATTGATACCAATGTTATATCCATCAGGAGAATACTCTTTATCCAGTTCCTCTTTTGCCCAATTAACCGCATTAATCAGAGCAGCCTGCTCGTTATTCGTTGCGTCGAAAAAGGTCCTGCAGTGGCGTCTGGGAATAATCAGGGTATGACCAGGAGAAATGGGGTACTTATCCAGAACTGTTATTGTCAACTCATCGGATGCGGTCACCCTGTGCTTATCGATATTGCAGAATACGCAGCTCTGGCTCACTTTATACTCCCTCTACATTTCTGGTCATGCTTCTTTCAGGCATCCATTATCAATATTCATAGTAGCAGCCCAATGCCCCAAAGTCAGAATTGTCAGAAAATTTTTTGCATCTTCCGTGAACAACAGCTTTAAATGAGACCTAATGCCAACACGCTCCAGATCCAGGCGACCTGCATCCCAGCAGACTGCGATGGTTGAATTATCGGCTTCTCGACCCAGAGAGGGGCATTCCGTTCAAGTTGTGGCAAAGTGATTGAGATATTGAGAACACTCTATTTATTCGAGTCTGAGATCTCGCGTCTAATAACCCATTCGTTTTGTCTTTCCCGCTGGGTCAGGGGAACCCAAGAACGGTTTTTTGTTGCCGCCAAAAGGAATTTTACTTCCTCATTCGACAAAACACGTTCAACAGTCTGTTTCAACACGTAGTTTTCAATGGCCTGAATCCGAACTGCAGCTAGAATCACCCCAATCAACCGCTACCTCTCTGGATAGCAAGTATGATAAAGGCGCGAACAGTCCGGCCACCAAAACAGGGCGAGGCGAAAGTCATTTGAAGGAGTTCTCAAACATCTTCAAAGCAACACTATCGATAATAAAGAGACGTTATGCCGGGACGGAAGTGACCAAGCTCCTGAGATACAATGTGCTGGGCGGCGTCATAAGTCATCCCTGCCTGCTGAAGCTCAAGAATACGTGCTTGGGCATAGTTGTGCCGCAATCCATGTGCCCCGTTTGACCACCCCAGTGCCGCTTTGGATGCTGAAGAGAAACTCTGACTCCAATTCTGCCCACCACCGATGTCATAGTGCTGATCATACCTTACCTTACGATCCACCACGTTCCTCGGAATAGCCAAGCGCCTTGATTCAAGGACTTCTGCAAGCTCGTTGGGCAACAGAACCTCCCTAATAAGTCCACCCTTTCCAACCACAGTATATCGCTCTCCTTCTCTCCCATGGAAAAGGTCGGGGCGCCAAGAGCGGTGTAGGCTTGGGCCTCTCTCATGCCTCGGCAACATCGTGAGAAACTCGTGAGCTCTCAGACCTGCTGCAAAGGCAATCTCACTTGCAAAGCGATGCATCGCAGATTGATGCTTCAGGATCTCAAGAATCTGTTCAACGCGATATGCACGCGTCGATAGGATTTCATCAATTTGCGAACGAACTAGCGGTAATTTTTTCTGAAAAATCACCTCTAATGCCCTGCGATCATTATTGAGCTGTTTCTGCTGAACCTCTTCCGATCTCTCATAAAGATATTGCATCGCCATATCAGGGCTAATTCGTTCGAGACCAAAGACAAAGCTTTGGGTACGCAGCCATCTGGCAACATTTGTCAGGGACTCTATCCGATGCTCAAGAGTTCTAACTGAACGAATCATCCAGTCATCTTTGTGCCCATGTCGAGGCGTCCCCAAAGCTTTATATCGCTGAACAATACGAATGGCCTGGTCCTGCGGGCTCCGAAAAATTGGCCTGTTCATAGTGCACGATTCTTTTTTAGGAAATGCCAGACAGTCGTCCTTTCAACAACGATCTTCCTTTCATCAAGCCATGCTTTGATTTCGCTCAGAGACGCTCCGTCACGGTCAAGAGCGAGGACTTCTCCTCTGACTGGGTCCAAACGACTTTTTCGCAAGCGCCAGCGACGTTTCATTTTCTTCTTGGCCCGAATAACTTCCAGAGCGTTTTTAGCATCGAAGAAATCAGCCATGCATTACTCCAGCTGCCTCAGCCACCCTTCTTTGCATGTTGTTAAAGGCCTTTGATGGGCGCCCAAGCTCAACCCTCCGCTCTGTTTTCTCCTTGATCGCATCGATAAAGTCGTCGATAGTCTGTCGATGCCATAAGGCTTGTCGGCCTGGCATATCCAAGCGAGCCGGAATTAAGCCCGCCTCCTCGTACCGAAGAATCGTTCGTTTACATTTTTTCAGATATTTTGACAGCTCGTCCAGTGTCATTAATTTGGAATCGTTCATATGTCATCTCCTTGAATCAGATGACGCCGTATTATTATCATAAATCATGGAAAAGGAATAGCATTAATTGGCGTTTTTTAGCCCTTTGCAATTCTGATATGGAAATTTAATGAATTTGGAAGACATTCGCTGACACTTGGTGACTAACCAAATGCCCGTGCTTGGCAGTACATGCTTGATTTCCACACTGGTTACTTCCGCTGTGGTTTGATTAAGACAACTTGAAGCATACTTCTCCGACTCCCGCCTCATGAGATGCCTATCCCCGCTAACAAGCTTATCCTCTGGGGAATGTAGTGGTATATTCTTAAAACAGTTGTTATTCAGAAAACTTTTAAGGTATTGATTTTAACCTGGCAAATCTTGCCGTAAGGAGCACACGTGGTTTTAGATATCGATCCTAGCAAATGCCCGCTATGCGGTGAGTCGAACGCCTGTGCAATGGCCGATTCAAATGAGGGCGAACCTGAAAAGTGCTGGTGCATGTCAGAGAAGTTTCCAGATGAGTTACTTAAGAAGGTTCCGTTAGAAGCGCAACAATGCGCCTGCATCTGTCTGAAGTGTCTTCGATCATATGCATCTAATTAACAGAATATTTTTATAGGGAAACCACCTGGCTGCTGAAGATGGCAAGCACCGCACCCACGTCACAAGCCTAATGGGCGAGATCGCTATGGGCTAAAACTGATGGGTTGATTACCCAGTTTCAGAATACAAACTATTCTGAAGATCTGGCAATCAGCGTTCCCAGCCAAGCGGAGAGGTTTAAATGACCGTCCATATTGTTTAAGTCCGGAAAAAGTTTTCTTCCACCTTTCAATTGGCATTTTAACCCTCTAATCGTGCAAATAAAAATTTCTCTAACGGCATCCCAGCCCTTGGGAAATATAGCGAAAATCAAAAAGGTATAACGTTATACCTTTTGCCAAATATCCACCCTGTAATTGTCGACATAAATTGGCAATCGCCCGCCTAAGCATATCTCCCTGCGATCACAGACAGCACACCTGAGGTACCCAGACATAACCTGCCTCCCCATCTCCAAACACTTCGCCTTTAGCCTTACACGCATACAGCCCAGCAATATAGAGACAGACAATAGCATCCAACGCATCTTCGTTGCTCTTCAGGGCCTGCCCTCCAATAGAGTCGATATATACCTCATCAAGTATTTGCGTATACCCATCAAACCTTAGCGGCAGTACAGGGCTCTCTTCTAATCGACGAAGAAGCGAAGCAAGCTGCTTCTGTCCAGCCCTCTTATCAGCCACCCTTCCCTTCTTGTATTTCAGCCTTTCAGGCATACCGAACATCTCAATGATTGCAGGATGTGGGTAACACTCGATCTGCCAGCGATCCTTTCCAAGGTGAGTATATTCTCGATCAGAAAGCTGCCCAGAGAGGTAGACGCTCTTGGCATCCGGAAATCGCTTCGTATTCGATGTATGGCACGAGGCACCGCGTGAGCCGTAGGTCTTCCCTATGGCACTCTCACATGGACGCTGGCCACTTTCGTTGTTGATCATGAGAGGGGCATCTATTGCGATCCCGACAAGGTCATCGATAGCACTCAGTCTACCCAGCACTTCATCTATGCCGTAAACGGCAGGATCAACTGCATTTAGCATTAGCACATCGTGATTGAGACTGCCGTAGGCTATAGATGATGGATTCCGCTCGCTTTGCCATGCGAGATCAACTCCTGCTAAATTCACGAATCAACCCTCGTTTGAATCGCCATTATTTTTCTAGGCACTTTTGAGATCTTCAAAATATCGCTACTCCTATTCGATCGGCTACCAAAATGCTCTTGGGCACATGCCTCACCCGGAGTCTACAAGACCTTATCCCAACCTCAGGCCACATCAGTGGATTCGTGGGAACAGATGGCCAATAGGTGCTTTGCACGGCTGGCTGCCACATACAGTGATTGAGGATTCATTGCCCAAGGACTTCCATCCAGATCAGCGATAATGATTGCATCAGCCTCCAGTCCCTTGAACGCATGAATCGTTGCAAATGTAATGCCTTCTGCCTCTTCTCCGGGCAACAGATCATGAATTTTCCATTTCCCAATCTTCTCTACACCCAGAAGTGATCGCTCTCTTTTGAAAGGGGATAGGATTACTATGTTCTTTGGATCCACCTTACCTTCTTCGATCCAGATCTGGAGAAGAGCAACTACTTGTTGTCTGATATCGGGTCCAACCTTATATCGAATCACTGTGGGTTCTACCCCTTCAACAGCTCTGAATTTCTGGTCCTGATTTACTTTCCCCAACATTCGAGCCATTTCTCCAATTGGTGAAGTATTACGGCAATTGACATTCAATGGGCCGAACGTGGGCCCAGAAAATGGCGGCTCCCACCCTTTCTGGAAAATTGCCTGGTTGGCATCATGAAAGCAGTGGAACGTGGCAGCTGGGGCAAGCAGCTCGTCCAGAGCAAGCCACCAGTCACTCAGAAAGTCCTGTGCCTCATCCACAATTAGTGCATCAAACTTCTCTCCCGAGATTGAGGCAGCCTGCATTAAAAGTTCTGGAACCATTTCAGTAAAGAAGGCAGTCAGCTCAGCAGGGTCTGCCGGCGCCTCAAAAGGGATGCCAACACGTGTACAGAAGATGTTGGCAAAATTATGGAATGATGCTGCAGTGATATTCGGCTCATCAGAAACGGAATCAGTCAAATAGCTGGCCAGTAGCTTATTGAAGCATAACAGAAGCGTTTTACGCCCCTGCCCAGCTTGGAATTTCGCATCTTCAATAGCGAGCAATGTCTTTCCCGTCCCTGCCCCTCCTGAAACCAGCAAGCGCGAATTAGACTGAATCATGGCAAAAAGATGCTGCTGCTCACTGGTCAGCTCAATAAGCTCCTCTTCCTGCTGACGCAGACGAAGATGGAGGCTCGGCACCAGCAGAGTGTCGGGCGAAACAATCTGACGAATCTTTGCAACCTGCATTTTGTCTAGTTCAGCAGTTGGATGATTGCGCCATTTCCGGAATGCCATTTCTATACCTTCGATAGGGGTATACAGGGACTGGCCATCAAGAACCAAGGCTGGATCGATATCCATGGGTAATGTTGCATCCGCTTTATCAATATCGGGGAACCAGACCGCATACCCCATTAACCCCTGCTCAAAAGCGGCAGGCGAAATGACACGCATTGTCTCTAGTTTCTCTTTAAGCAGATAGAGATTGCCCCGCGCCTGCAGAGCAGGAGAACGACTTAGCCTGTGAGAATCACCATAACGGTCAACTGAATACCAATCACCACCTTCAACCCTGATGCCACCACCCTTAATCTCAACCACCAAAATTCCATACTTAGGGTGCAGGATGATCAGGTCTGTCTCCCCTACCCGCTGCTTTGCCTTTGGATTAAGGTTAAGCCAGTTCACACCATGAAATATGGTGTAGGAATTAGGCAGTTTACCAAGTGCATCAATGACTTTCTTTTCTGAAGCAGGTGCGTCATTGGGTAAGCGTTGTGGATAAATATTAGCCATTCGCTTTTACCTGTCCGCTTTTGTAGTTATTTGTCATAGCTCGGGCAATCTCGCCAAACTCCTGTCTGATCTCAAAGGGCTCAAGAATCTCCACCTGATCTCCGAACCCCATCAACCACCAGCGCAGTTCACTGGTATCTTGCACTGTGACTTCAAGCAGCCAGAAATCGTCGTCAGAGGGCGTAAGCGACTGATCAGCATGCAAGGGTCGTTCTTCAAGATGGAAAGCTACCTGCTTGCTTATGCGGGCTTTTAGCTTGATGTCTCCACCGATAGCGAAGTCGAGTTCGCCGGAAGAGATATATGCATCCAAATTAAATCCCGCTGGGGCATGGCAAGGGATATCCAGCTTCCTGGCCACACTCATTCTGTGGAGGGTTAGTAAACGAACATCTTCATACCCGCTAAAAGTGCAGACGAGATAAAAAAGGCCATCTTTGAGAACGAGACCAAGTGGATTAATTTCATAATCCTTTGGCTTTTCATAACCTCTTGATTTATAAGAAACAGCAAGCTGGCGATTTAAAAGAAGCGCTTCATAGACCTGTTCCTGAACTTCGGTGATGATGGCTGGAGGCATCAGTTTCGGCCCTCGATGTAACACGCGCACCTTGTCCTTCCATGCAGGCGCCCCACTGTCGGTTTTAATCGCATCAAGCACATGCTTTGCAGATTCAAAGTGAGGCCGCAGGTGTTTCACTGTGCTAACCGGCAACAAAGGCTCCAGATGCTCTCTAGCTAAATAGAAGGCCAGTGCTGTATGCGAATCCATGCCTGGAATATCCATCACATCCGCATCACTCATCCATGACCAGCCGAATGGTTTCTCTCTGTCATCACAGATGAGCGGGAAAATCGAAGAAAACGTCATCAGGTCGCGTTGAATGGTTCGCTGAGTGACTTCAAAGCCTTCATCGGCCAGACGTTGCTTCAGCTCAGTGGTCGCCATCTTGCTTGGGCTTCTCGGCACAAGACGTAACATCTGCCACTGTCGCATCAATGTCTCACTCATGAACAAGTCCCTCACTTATTAAATCACTGTAGAATCCAGAGTGATCCCCACCAAAGTTACCCATACCCTTCTTTGTCAACGTGCCTTTGGGTTGCACATAACTCATGATGGCTTGGTCGCATGGACCTTCAAACCAGGAAATATTGAATGCACAAAGCTTGGGAAAAAAATACATCCCAGCATGCTCTGGAACATGATCATGAATCCACCATGCCAGAGGTCGGAAATCCTGCTTCTTCTCAAAGTAATCAAGGTAGCCGGGAACGACTATGGTCGCGGTAGCCCCTAAAAATCCATCCAGGCGATAGTCCCAAATGTGCCCCGCATAATTATTTTCATTGGACCCACAGCTATAGCCACTTTTACCCAATCGCTGCTGCTCATTACAAAAGCCATTCACTGAGGGAGACCGGTAGGCGCTGCGCACTGTTACCCCACCAAAGGCTCTATAGATTGGCTCCAACACTTTCTGACAGAGATTGCTTCCTGCTTCGATCGCCAAATCCGGATAATCAGGAATATTCGGCATGCCATGCAGGTTCGCGACTTCGCTATACAGCATCTCACGCATAAAGAAGTGTTCAGAGAGGCGCATACGGCCAAGATCAGTTAATGCATTTACTGTTGAAGGTTTTTTCACTCGAATCTCCTTAGCCAATCAACTCTGCAGGAGTCTTATTTTTTAGGTTTTCTATCGAACCCTTAATCGCTTTCCTGATTTCTGCTTTGACCACTGCTTTAACGTCATCAATAACCTTCCTCAAATCACTCTCGAATTTTTCACCATTGTATTGCTCATCCCCATATATAAAAATCTCGTCAACCAAAAACCAAGCGGCAATGGCCCCAGCAATCCCGCCTCCAATTGCACCCACAGGGCCGCCAAAAGCTGTTCCTACAGTAGCTCCTGCAGCTGCGCCTCCTCCACTGCCCCCCGATTTAAGCCCAAGCTTGATTGCTGTTTTGGTTACTAGAACGGGGACAATCTTTTTTGAAACAGCTGTTGCTGCGACCTTACCTATAATGACCGTTGAGGCACCGCCACCAATTGCACTGATACCTCTTTGGGCCATATATTCACTATCAAATCGAGCCAACGTACTCTGCATGGCTATATCAACAGCCTTCTTGAAAGACTGCTGATCTCCAGGACCTTCCTCAACATCACTAATCGTGTGTGCCTTTCGACTTATTTCACTCTTGAAAGCATGATTAATCTTCATGTCAGCTTCACTTAGACGGGCATCCAATTCAGGAAATAATGCGTCAGACACCTTCTTATTCAGGTCTCCATTGAGCATAGCCAGCAGTTCTGAATATTCACCGATCAATGAATAATGAACTGCAGCAAATTTTTTAACATTGTCATATGCTGGCTGGAATGCCCAATCGACGCTCTCATCCAGTGACATTTCGGTTTCAGGAAAATGCTGCTTCAACACGCCCTGACCATATGATTGAAGCATTTCGAGTACCCGAACGTTTGCAGCTTCCTGCATCTCCGGTGATGGCTCATGGCGCCTTTCGTTAATAACCAGGGAAACTTCAACAATCATCAAGACGGCAACAGTGCCTATAAAACAACGCCAGAATAGCTTCGTATTTTTAGATTCCTTGCTAACCATGGCTTCACTCATGGCTCGGTCTCTTCAGCACGTCTCATTATCCGAGTGCAAAGCGCAATCAACTCAACGGTCATGCGGCTCATAGCCAGAAAAACCAATGCGCTATTAAGAAAGAAGAAAGCCCAAGCTAGGAACTGAAGTGGTGGGTATCTCAACATTTCAGTATGGGCCACCATATTGAACCAAATTGTTGCTGTGACTTCCTGCACCATTTTGATATACAAATTTATGATCGAGCATGTGGACATAACAGATTGCGAAGCAATATTCAGCGTGTTCGATATCGATTCAATATCGAGATACGATGGAGGATGAGAATAAAATGAAATTGATACATAAACTACGACCATGATGGTGAAGCTTATAAACACAACTAACCGTTTGGCCATAATAGAAGCCATGCCAACCGCAGCATGTTTTTCACATTTATATAATAGAAAGGGGTACAAAATCACGACAAGAATCGTATTTAGAGCGAGAAACAACCACTCGCGAGATTCGGCTAGCGCAACAAACGAGGTCAGACTTACAGCGTAAACAAATGAAAATGCTCCAGCATAAATAAACACTAGAGGTTTACGCGTTAGAAATGCATGAAAAAATGATTCTTTTTTAAATAGAAAGTTTGCTGTGTAAATTTTTCGATGATGAACATATTCAAACTGACCTCGTCCAATCAGTAGTAGAAATACAAAAGGAAACAAGAGCGCGGTGCACCCATAAGGATAGGTGAACTGCCAAAGAAACAAAATCAGCATTGAAACGACACCACCAATTCCGGCCTGAAATTTGGTGCTTGCAAGAAATTGATTCAACTGTCCCCCCTTATATCTACCAATCACTATATCCTTTGGTAACAAGATTGCTTACAGAAAAGAACTGTCTCCCCCCTTAGTAACCGAAGCTCCCTTTACCAATTCACATCAGTAACAATGCCCTGCAACGGCATGTGAATGACAGTCTGCAAAACCCGCTTTCCAGTTGCCTGCTCCACCGCCTGCTTATAAACAGCTAGCTGAGGCGCGTATAGTTTGGCATGTTCAACAGCATCTGCTCCCGGATAGCTCTTGTGGTCAATCACAATATAACCATCCGGCAATTCCAGCAGCATATCGATCCAGCCATGTGCAACCTGTTCACCGATGCGTAAACGCATCGGCCATTCCTTCCGCACCACGGCTGATGGCCACTGCTCTTGCACCCAATCGTGAATCCGACCGCTGAACGCAATTAGTTGTTCAGGCGTTAACGCATCTGCCACTTCCCAACCAGACAACATGTTTGCTGCTAGGACCATGCGCTGTGAGTGATTTTTGCCTGGGCGGTCTGCGGCAATAAACCCGTGCACAGCCTCACCCACACTTGTCATATCAACATTCCCGGACAACTCGATTCGTTCGCCAAGCTTCGTGGTCGCGCCGACAGAAGCCTCAAGTTCAACCGATGCATAACTACTGGGCGCCACTGAGAAAGGCACATGTGCTACGGAATCAGGTTGATTGGGTGGCAAATACCAATGGCGCGCATGAGCAACCAGTGCTTTCGGCTCATCCATAGCAAGGTACTGGCAACTGACGCACTCATACGATTTACCAGCCACATGGATGGATGGCTTTTTGTCTTCAGTCCCAGGGAGTTTGATTGAATGTTCTTCTGAATTGATAAGTTCATTCAACCAGATCGTATCCCCTACCCGTTTGCCGACCGGTTTGGTCAAAATCAGGTAATCCCTCGCCCGGGTGATACCCACATACATCAAGCGTTTTCGCTCAGCCAGCTCGGTCTCTCTGGCGCATTTATACTCATCAGAACCTTCCACAGCCGCTGTGAACGGCAGATCCTTTCCGGAGAGTGGCGCCGGCCAATAGCGGATACTTCGATTGGACAAAGGAGCTTCCGGATCAAACTCGTCAGAAGCCTCCACATTAGTGCCGAAAGCTGAATACTTAGCACTGGAGTCCAGATCGGAAAGAATCACCACAGGCCATTCCAGCCCCTTCGATTTGTGATACGAGCAGACCTGAACCGTATTGTCGCCCTTCCCCTCTGGCTGACCCGGATCATCCTGACGATATAACCAGTAAATCAACCCGGGAAGGCTGGCTCCCTGATGTCTTGCCTTGCAGGAGCCCTGATAGCTGGCTACAAGTTGTTCAAATGATTCCAGGTTCGCCAGCGCCTGTTTGGGATCTACACTACCGTACAAATCATTCCGGACTCCCAGAATGTCTGTCACCATCTGCATCAACTCAACCGGCCCTGCCTCTACCGCCTGCTGACTCTCTGCAAGCAACCGGATGATTCTCGGATCCTGACGCCAGCGTTGAAACGCTTCTTCCTGATTCTGCACTACCTCGCTCAACCATGTTGAGGCAGATGAATGATCCGGCAGGTACTGCACAAGCTCTGCCAGTGCCAGAGTATCTTCCGCATCCACCAATAAACGCATACCAGCCAGAACGGTGGCACATTCGGGTCGGGAAAAGAGGCTACCTCTGCCATAGGAGGCAGAAACCCCATATTCACCTAGCGTTTCGGCAATCTGGCCACATGCCGCATTGGTACGGCACAGCACAGCAATATCGCCAGCTCTCAAGGGACGCATACCTTGATGATCACGGTCCTCGACCATCCATTGGTCGGGATTCCGGAGAAGGTCGGCGATCCCTTCTGCCAATGCCATCACACGTTCAGCCTTGTTGTCGCCATGCAGACGCCAAACCCCTAGAGGCATGCTGTGCTGTGCTTGATCCTGACGCTTGGCAACCAGTCGGATTCGCTCGGCAGGCATCGGATGGAAGGCATGCTCGAAAATATCATTGGCAAAATCGACCAGTTGTTTGCGTGAGCGCCATGAATGCTCCAGTACAGAAACCTGATCATCCGGAAGTCGCCCAATCACACAATCCATGAGTACAGGGTCGGCACCACGGAACCCGTAAATTGCCTGCTTCTGATCTCCCACCCATACACTCTGCCTCACCAACGCACTCAATTTGGTAAACAAGGCCAGTTGAATCGGGCTGGTATCCTGAAATTCGTCCACCATAACCAAATCAATACGTTCTGCTAAACGGTGACGGACAGCATCCTGATCCAGCAGCTCCAACACCTTGCTTTCCTGATCCACAAAATCCATCAAGCCGTTCATACGCTTGAAGCTGTCAAATCCCACCAGCGATTCTGCAGCGCAGGCAAAAACACCTTCGATTAGGGATTGGACATCCGCATGCAGATCGGGATGTCCCTGAACCTTGAGAGCATACTCTCGCACATCGTCCAGCAATTCATCCGCGATCATCTTCGCATCTTTGGCTTTGCGTTTACCTGCCGCAATGGATGCCAAACCACTCCAGTCTGCCCATGTCTCATACCCATGATTCAGGGCATGAGAGACTCGACGCAAATGGGCTATAGCTTTTTTGGTTGGGCCTGAATCATCGGCAAGGGCCTGAATGCCTACGAGAGCCGAACCAATCTTCTGCTGCAGCTCATGCTTGCTCATTGTTTTCCACTTTTGCCCAAGCAAAGTGGTCAGCTCATTTACAGATGCCTGAGCCATGGCTGACAGTTCACTTGAGCTTAAGCCATTGGAGCGAGCAAGGTTAACCAGCTCCTTCACATCATCCTGCCAATCCGGCTTCTTCTGAAAGCCCTTGCCGCTACCGTCACGGCCCAATCGGCGAGCAGATCCAGACAGGCTGGCATAGTATTTTCTCAGCTCGTGCGAAACGGCCAAACGAAACAGCCGGTCAGCCTCCTCCTCCGGCAAGATATCAATACCGGGAGACAAACCGGCCTCAAAGGCAAACTCGCGCAGAAGTCGGGCACAAATGCTGTTCACTGTGCCTATATAGGCATCGGACAAGGACGCAGCCTGAGAACGAAGCTGATCGACCTTATCCGGTGTAAGGTTCATTTCCCTGATCCATTCCTTTTCAGGCTGCACCAGCTTATGACGAATCCGCTCAATCAATTCGGCAGCAGCCTTGTTGGTGAAAGTCACCGCCATGATGCGTTCAGGAGGAATCCCTGAAACCACGGCCTCCAGCACCTCGCGAGTCAACGAATAGGTTTTTCCTGAGCCGGCACTGGCGCTGATCATTTTCAGCTTACTCACCGTCACTCTCCGCGTTCAGGCCGCATAAGGCTGCAAAATCACAGAATCGACAAGGCGGATCGAGATAAATATCTCCTTTTTGATCGCATTCGGCTTCTCTCTGTTTCAGCTCCTCTTCGCTGTAAAGACCCTGTGCAACCACCTCGCCCTTCCGGATCAAGGAAAGGGCGGAACCAACACTTTGGCTCACCCGCCCCCAGCCCTCTCCGATTCCAGATTTCGACTCCACCACATCCACAGCAAAAACTGGCGAGTTGGTTAGCATTTCCCTTTTGGGTACCAGATAATACGCAACCGGACTTTCCTGTTCTCCCAGCATCCGGGAGTAGATAATCAACTGAACATCGCGCCCCTTACTGATTTTCTCGCGATAAAAATTGCTGCCGTAGGAATATTTGAAATCAATGATGTGGGCCTTGTTGTTCTTGTCATAAGCAATTACATCCGCACGCCCATTCACAGGAATTCCGTTGAGTTCCGTCCTGATCCACTCCTCGCATGTGACCGATACAAAACCGGCATTCGTGAAACGCCGCGACACATCTCCGGCCGCATCCATTACCCGCTTCCGGATACCTTCATAATCGGCTGCATTTTCCGGCAGAAGCAGGTCTGCAGCCATTTCAGGCACACGGATATCAAACCGTTGACCGGCTAACTTGATGGCATCATCAGGGTCAGGAATCGCAAAGCGTTTTTCTGCCGAATCTACAGAACTATCCTTAACTGGCACCTCTTTCAAAGTCAGTAGATCCTCCAGTACCTGGTGCGCCAGCGTACCGATCATCGCAGCCTCCTCCGGAAAACTCATCATATCCGAGGCATCGATACCCAGCGTTTCCAGAAGCCATTTGAAGTTGCAGCCGAACAGGGTTCCAATCGAACTCGGGGAAAGTTTGGCCGGGGTAAACTGAGGAGCCGCTACCGCATGCTTGATCGCAGTGATATCGATGGATGCTCTCATTTTCACAGGTTCCAACTGCAATTTCACGCCCATCAATTCGGGAGCTTCGATTGTTAAGAGTTGCAATGCATGCTGATGCTGAGGTTTCACGTTGAGGCTCGTATCGGCCTCAATCTCGAACCAAAGTGGATGAACCGGAACCACCTGACCATCCAGCTCCTCAGGCTTGCACAATATCAGACGTTTACAGCTTTTCATCAGCGATTGCCAATAAAAACGTTCGCGGGAACGGACCAATTGAGGGCGATCGATATGGACACCCTGAGCGGCAAGCCATTCCAGCTCCCCTCGGTTCCATACATCAGCTGATGGGGATGAAGGGTCGGTAAATCCCCACCATATCAAGGTGTCTACAGGTGCGATCAATTGTGAGGGATTGGAAATTACGCCCCAGGATGCGGCTTCGCGAAGATTGCCGACTGACCGTCCGGGACCGATCACATCGTCGAGTATGCGCTCCAGCAACGGCTTACTAATGGAACCCATATCCTCAAGCACCATGAGCATATCCCGGCAGTGACCCATAGCGACTCTTGCAGAAGGAAGACTGTCCGAAATTTTTGCCAAGTACTCCACGAGCCTCTGAATCGCAGCTGTCACTACCGAAGAAGGCGCTTCTTCAGCTGCATCGACTCGTGACAGCCTCAACCATTGATCTAAGTCCTTGGTAAAACGCTCTGCCTCAACTGCGGCCTCATCTTCCGCCAGTTCATCCTTGATCAGATATTCGCATTTTCTTTTTCGGATATTCTCAAGTGCTTCCTGCCACTTGGTGCCCTCAAGCCCCGGAGCTTTGGCAATCGCCTCCACCAGAAAACGGGCCGCAAAACCGGGTACGGGCGATACCGGCACCGACAGCAATTCCATAAGGCGATCAATCCGTACCGGCTTCCAGATGTTTTCCAGCAATAGCGGCAGCAACTGGTACACACTCAGCTGCGCACTTTTCGAGATTTGCCCTGTCGCCGGAAGTCCCAGTCCATGCATGGCCTGATCCAGTTGCCCTGCATCCAGTTGGCAAAGCAATGCAACATCAGTTTTTTGATCGAAACCGTTCAACCAGGATGCAACAGTTTGTGCCAGTGGCCAGGTATGCTCGGACTCCAGCATCACGATTTCCTGAGGTTCAGTCTGAGGCTGCTCTGCCTCTTCCACCATCACACCACAGGCTTCAAGCCGTCCCAGCAAATCTTGCCATGGAGAAGGCAACAAACCCGTTGGCTCCTGCAGCAATATCCGGCTTACGGGGAGTGAAGGCTTGCCTTTAAGTTTGCCCAGCACTGTTTGAAAACGATCAGCCAGTCCTGCACTCAGTGTTTCGGCAGTAACCTTCTCTATTTCAGCGAGTGCGGCGATCCGGGGCTGAGTTTGACCTCGACCTGTATCCGCTCGGTCATCCCAGCCATGCATTACCAGCTCATCACGCCATTGAAGCAATTCACGGGCAGTGCCCCAGGCATCAGAATCAAAAGATTTTGTGTAGAACCTTGAGCCTGCCGGGAGAGCCTGAATACGCCTCATATACTGGCGGATTCGCAAGGCTTCCGGCTCATCCGCTGGCACTAGCCCCAAGGCTGTTTCAAGCACTCCAATGAAGCCCTGAGGGCCAGTAATCACCTCGCCGATCACAGCTTGCTGACCTTGGCTAAACTCCGGCCAGCATCCGGCATTCAGCCCCATTCCAAATCTTATTTTCACGGGCTATCTACTCCCATTTCGTAAAAAAATAGATCAATGTGCACTTTGATTTTGATAAAAGGTATTCAGTTTCTTCGCTAAATCTTTTAATTTATTTTCAAGGTTATCGTACTGAACATTAGTAAGTTGAAAGCATTGAATGGTTCCTCTCGACTCAACCCAGGCTTTGTCATATTGATCTTTATCGAGATGCCTATTCAGCAACTCGACATCTTCATTTGCGATGTCATATACATAAATATTGATATCGAAAGTTCCGTCAGGTCTTAGAACCCAGGCAACATTTGTTTTCCCGCCCCATTGCTCCAAATAAAACCTAAGTGCAATCCCCTCCGGACCCCAGTTATGCCTTCGACACAGAGCCCCATCTGAAACTTCGTTCAGTGCTCTGATTCCGTTGGAGTTCAAAGAATTAAGGTACTCGTCCCTAATGTTGATGAGGTTTTGTATTTCTTCATAGTTGTCTTTTACAAATGAAATCCTCTTTTTATGCATAGGGCTGTCTCCAATTTCATTCTCAAGATTTATAATAAATTCCCTCAAAATCACGTGCCATTTGTTATATCCACTGCTAATTAAGGCTTCGCCTATTTTGGATTTCAATACAGCAAGAAAATTTGCATAGGTGAGTGATATCCAGTAGCCGTCAGGTGCGTCCTCTTTAACTATCGATAGCAGGACATATACCTTCTTTTTGGAACGGTTTTCATTTGTATCGGTAAAATTCTGATAATCGTCGAATGGATTACTTACAAAGTGTCTGATTTTGTTTTCAACAACCAAAATCCAGTCGTCAGATTTTAGCAACAAGTCGATGCGGTTGCCATTTTGCGTCACAACCTCACGCTGTGGCGGTTCGCCTAACATTGGCAGCAGGTCACTTTTTCCAATTGCTTCTAATAAGCTTTCCAGCACCAACGTGTTAAATCCATGCTCTTCGTTCGGGTCGATAAAGAATGCCAGAAGATCGGTTACCGGATTCTCGTAATGACCTCTTCCTCCAATCGAAAAAACTGTTTTTTCAGCCTTCGGTTTTTTCAAACCTTTAGCATTGACGAGCAACCCCTCAAAAGTACCTAGCTCCATCCTTACGTTGCCTCTCTGATTTCTGACTGTATTCAAAAACTATCTATCGGCCTGGCTTCGATAACAAACGTCTACTGAAATGCGGGTAATCCAGTGGAGCAATGACCCTACCCTATAAAACAAACTCTTATGTAGAAAATTTATGCTCTTTTTTTAAATCAACGACAAATCTATACTCTCTAAAGATAAATGGCTTAAATGGCTTATCAATAGAATCACCTTTATTAAACCTTAAACCCTTTCTAGCCAATGAGTAGACTTTTTGAGCGTTATCTTGCGGCCTTTTATGGAGGGAGACACGATGAATTTCATTTTGCAATGAAGTATGGTTGGTTTCCTGAATATTTAATAGTTCAGCAATATATTTTTTTACGTTCCCAGGCCCACTTATATAATCGCCATTTGACTCAATGCCCCTTATCAGAATTCCACCGAATTGCTTCTTTTCCCTATTGCCAAAAGTAATATCTATCCCTCCCCTATTCCATGTCTGTCTATGCACATAAAATGTACCCGTTTCTAATTGGGTATCATTACGATGTGCGTAAGGATCAGGATGATAAATCGCGTCATGAAAATATACTTCCACCTCTTTGAGATTTACTTTGGCCTCTCCCACTTTTAAGTAACAACCGTTAATCAAGTCTTCCACTGCCTCATAAAAAAACCTTTCAAAATCAATTATTTCATTAACTTCTGTATGTACTTGAGTGATTTTTTTGAGCAGCAAAATTAATCTCCTTATTTCCCTTATTTATAAATCAGTTTACTACGCGGAGCCATTTAGCCTTGAAACTTTACATCAGTCCCAATTTAACACTTTACCAAAAGTGTCTGGTGATCTTTCTTTCGTTTTCATAAATTCAATATATTGAAAATAATAGTCCCCAGCCATTCTATCCAACATTGGAATATCATAGCGAAGACCATTGCGAGTATCTTTCATATTATAGTAATATTGATCTTCTTCGTGCTTTGATTGAAATGTGGGCTTTGGTGTATTTTTTGGATCACCTTCATCAATTGGTCTGAAAATTGTCATTCCTGATCTCCTCCTTGTTTTATTGACATTGCCGCCAGAGTTCCCAATAACTGCCAATGATCCATCAACTCATCCTTCTTCTGACAGTTTTGGTTTTCTCGAAGCCGAAATAAATTTCATGGTGCCGGGATCAAACTTCAAACTCACAGATGCAGGCGGCATAGTAAGATGCTTGGAAAGCCTGAGTGTGGCCTGTTTGTCCGTTCTATTCAGTAACAGAATTGAATCAGCTGCGTGATATATTTCTTTCGACCACTCTAGAAAGTCTGCATTCCCTTCAATAGGCGTCTGCAGTGAAACGGTGAGCAGAACGGGAACATCAAATGTCTCGGCAAGTTCCGTGAGGCCGCGAGCGATCTCATCAAACTCTCTATGCCTCTTTTCTTGATCACCATAACGATTCATCAAGTCGATGCTGTCTATAACAATGAGATCCAAGCCCTTCATTTTCTCGACAATACGATGACATGCCATCTGGATTTCGAATATCGACATGTATGGCTCGTGCATAATCTCAATACGCGATTCAGCCAGGAACCCAGAGGAAGACGCCAAACCGCGCCAATCGCTCGCTCGGAGTGCCCCTGCCCGCATATGCTCCCAATTCACTCCCGAATGCATACATAACATTCGCATCGATAGTTCATCAGGCACATGCTTTAAGGAAAACAATGCAACTCTTCCAGCCTCCTTCTCTGCATCATTGATACCCGATGGTTGGTTGAGTGATACGCCGAGCGCGATCGATGTCGTACCACCCCCAGCCATGCCTGCGAGCAACATGATCTCCTTGCGCCGCATGCCCCCTGTAACCAGATCCACATCCAATATGCCAGTCTTGACCCTTTGTTCAGCCTCTTCCCAATGAAATCGCTTGTCTCCGGATCCTTTATAGTGACATGCATACAGGCCCTCCAATTCCTTATAGTTGGACAGCATCAGATCACATATGGGTTGAGAACGTCCGTTATCGAGCTGCATGCAGTCACTGGAATCGTTGTGTTCACGCATTGCCTTGATGGATAAAGAAATAGCAGCACGCTGGGTAACCTGCTCATCTTCATCGGCCAATAATTTCCTGAGCACATCATCCTCAAGCCGTGTACATCTGGCCAATGCAAGCCGGACAATCGGAGAAGCATGACTGGAAAGTCTTTCTATCAATTCTTTTAAATCGTCTTGGCTCAATGATATCTGATCAATACACCCGGCCAGCATGATGATCTGTTCCAGATAATCACCATCAATCCACTTCATCAATCCGCCACACGTAATGCCAGATGACGAAAGATGATAGAGCGCAATATTATTACGGATCTGTTTGTCATCATCTTCCAGCAGACGGGTAACCGTTATCGGACTTAACTTCTTTCTGGCAGAGATTGCGCGTCTAACCAGGATGTCGGGGTGCTCTGACATCTTTTCCAGCAAGGTGAAGGCTTCATCGTCCCCATCCAATTGCTGGATCAACCCAACCAGGTTGATACCTCCAAGCTTGAATGTCTCACCATCAATGTTGAAAGAAACATGCACCGGCCGGCACCTCCACAGACAGGTGAGATGCTAAACCCTTATGCGACACATCGTGACGCAGTGACGCTCATCATCCATGTCGCAGAATGGCTGCAAAGTGCAATCTGAAGCTAGTTACTGTTTTAGACTGATGACCTTCTCAGAGCAGCTCTCATTCCAGTACTTGTCGGCACATGGTGCGCAGAAACATGCACCAGTCTTCAAGATCATGAAGTACGTGAAATCCGGCTCCCTACTCCCGCAATATTTACACTCCAGAACCTCAGCTTTATCGGAATATGGGTGAATATATCGCCTGCTAGAAACCCCAGAAATGCAGACCGAGTTCTCAAACACTGAGAGTAATTCCATGCTGGCTTCATGTTTGGTACCGGCGGTAGTGATGACTTCAACGATCTTTCCGACTCGCTTGTTTATAGCTTGAAATAGATTGTGCCCCACTTCAAAGAACGGTGGGGCCAGAAGCATCTGGTTTTCGTGGGTGCATATCATATTGCTCAGGTAGGAGAGACTGGATTCATAATTGCATTTTTGTGAATGACGCCATGATGTCTCGAATAGAAAAGGCTCTGTAACTATCGACCATGTATATATCCGGAGCCTAGCAGCAATGAGTCCAATCATTCCTGACGCAAAAGTACCAGTCATGCCCCCATTCCCTACAATGGGTATAAACAGGTTTGCACCCAACATTCCATGCATAAGTTGCCTTTCAACTGCATCCACGCTTCTTACAACATCTTCGGGGTCATCTCCTTCCACTTGGAGTGCAATCCTACTGTCAGCTCGCGAACTCCTCAGGGACTCACTCTCCTGGTTGACCGCAATTGTCTTGAAAGCCTGGACTCCACGGTCGATGCAGTGATTCAGCATATCGATACCTGCATCACCAATGCCCATCAAGATGGTCTTCCTTCCGCAAAGCTTGGGAAATCTCATGGGATGCAAATTCCTCACAGACGTTGATTGCATATAAACAATGCTATGACTCCTTACGACACAACATGTCGTTACGCAACATAGGCTTTTCCAAATTTCAACGGAGGAGAATCATATGACATTTCGCAACCCGTCCAACAATCATACAGAAACCATACCAGCTCTCGCTTGGCTGTGGACTTTGCTTTTCGGGGTGATTTATTTCGCAATCAGGGGCGTCTGGACACATACCTTAGTCAGTTTGATTCTGGCAATTATGACTGCCGGCATTTCTTGGCTCATCTACCCTTTCTTTACCACACGAATTTTGCGCAACTACTATCTGAAGAAAGGTTGGATTGAAGTGGGCGATAACATCGAGCATGTCGCGCCGGAAGCATGACGTCAAAATTTCTCATCTAGAGAAATTGCAGATTACAGTCTAAAACGTCACTAAATGAATGTCCGCTATCGGCCTTCACCCTTGAACTGAGCTATTAAGTATCTTGCCGCCCAAAGCGTTATTATATCATACAGGATCAGCTCGCTTCGTAGCTTTTCAGCTGCGGATTTGCCATCTCATACCCTTTTTCTCGGAACCCTTCATTTAACCCTCCGAATCATCAACTCAAACCCGGAAATCACTCTTTCGCAGCCACCCATATCACACCAACCACGCCCAGAATCATCAGAACCTTTCCCCAGTCCACCTCACCATTTGGAGCTGGCACACTGACTGGAGGGACTTTCTGGATTTGCGGCTTTTCATTTGAAGCCGGCACACTGAGTAGATGCTCTTTCTGGATGTGCCGCTTAATAGCTTCAATGCCTGCTTGAGGATCGTCCTGGTCAATATATTGATCCACGGCGCCGATTAAACAACCCAGATCAAATCTGTCTTTTTCATCCGTAACCAAAGGTATGATTGTTTTGCCTTTTGCTCTGGCATATCCGATCTCATTACCTACAGCGAGGCCTCGGTGAAGCACATTTCCTGTAACTATAGCCAGCACAAACTCGGCTTCGTCAATCCAGCCAAAGATTTGCTTCCAGCTATCCTCTCCAAGCCTCTTGCTTTCGCCCCACCAGTTCACTGTAACATGCTCGGCACGAATACCCTCGGCAATACGGCGGACAAAAGCTGTATCCTTGGCGCTATAGCTGATAAATACCTTCATTTAACCCTCCGTATCATTCCTTCCCGCTTCAAGCCTTGTCGAATCCATCGCGCTATTCTCACCTCCCGCCCTAGCGATAAATTAATAGGGACCTGAAACCAATTAGCCTAATTCCAACAGGCCTAGCTGTGCGCTCCTAAAGCGAAACAGGGAGTGTAAGTTTTCTGCCTTCCACAAAGGCACGCATCACTGTTGACGTGCTCATATAGTGGCACTCGACCTGTGGAAATGTAGCAACAGCTGATCCATCGCGGTGACGCATTAAAATACGGGTAAAGGTGCCTGCCTCGTGAGGCAAGCTTGGAAACACAAAGCACCCGCCAACCTCTTCGCCACTTGCAACACTTGTGACTGCAATTTCGTAAAAAAACTGTTTCAAGATGTCTGGAATGGCTGGTGAATTTGCTACAGTGGTGGCTTCATAATATTTAGCATCCACAATTCGTAGTCCAAAATCATCCCGCAGCACAATGTCGGTTTGGAGGCCTCGGTCTTGCACATCGAAACCACCGTTCCGTCTCTCATATGCGGGACGTGGTAATCGACTGTTCCATCCGGACTCAACGCCAATCAGTACCTGACGCAGCATGTATTCCCACACGAAATGAAAGTCCTCGACACCGAAGTGGAATTCCCCATCCCTACGTTCTCGGTTATTTTCAAGGTAAGAAATAAGTGTCGTTGCTAGGCTGATAGCTCGAACTGCATAGAGTTCCGGTAGAAGAAGTTTTAAATGCCTCACCCAAAGGGTGCGCGGCAAACTAGGAGGATTGTATTGTGCTAGTTCCTCTTCTCGCCCAGCCAGACCATCAAGCCACCAACCATGCTGCCTGACAATCTCAAGTAACACACTGGCTTGCACACGAGCAAGCAACGAATCGTGTGAATCCTTTGAGCGAACGGTTTGGATGTTCGGATAGACTACAGTTCCGTCGGGACCAAGGAATGCTGTCTCGCGCACGACCGTGCGCGCCCAAAGTGGCTTGCCGCTGTTTCGTGCCGAATGCCTCATGCGCTCTGAGAAGATACCGTACTGCACAAAGTCCTTCGCCAATTCAGTTATTATTGCGAGCAAACCTGTATCCCCCTCCGTACCGGAAGCGACGCCAATTCGATCGGTCATGTCCTGACCATAACGCGCAAGCGCACGCATGGTTAGGCGTGCAGTCTCGATGTTTTCTATTTCGTCATCGACGAGAGACTTCCGCGGAAGAAAAACAAATGCCGAATCATGTTTAGCCCAAGCTAGGCCACAAAAGTGCACCGAAGATCGGCCTGCTTTTTTGCCTATTTTGCATCGGCCTAGTTCCTGGGCGAGAGCGGGATTATCATGCTCCAGAGCGGCTATGTTCCATCGATCCTGCAATATGTGAGGCGAGAAATCCACGCTCAAGCCGCCGCCGCCTCATCGCCAAGCTTTTCAAGAAGTTCATCAGAGAAGATACGTCTTCCATCTTTAATGAGGCTTGAAACTTCGCCAAACGTTTTCACAGCGTGGAGGTCGAAGACTTGCTCACGACCGTGATGGCGGAGCAGATCATCCCAAAGATAGATGAGGACTTTCCCGGGGATGAAGGCGGAAGCGGAAAGATCTTCACCTGTCACAAACCACGGACCGAGAAGTCGGTCTTCGGCGATGGAAAGTCGACTCGTGAGATGCTCGTTTATGATTCGTGCAAACTCTCCCCATTCTATGGTAATACCTGAACCGTCAGCCAGCACTATTTCGAGTGTCCCTGTCGGTGCGGTACTGTAGTCAATCGGAACATAGTCCTGTCGCCAGCGACGCCGAAATGCAGTGTCAATCGGATATACACCCTGATCCGCGCTATTCATGGTAGCGAGCAACCAGAGGTTTGACGGGAGGGATATTCGGTCAATTTCGCGACCAACACTACTACAAAGCCATGTATGGAACTCAGAAGTTGGGAAGTCTACGTCATATTTTCCAGCACCGCCTTCGCCACGATCCAGAAGGAGGAAGAGATCACCAAAAACCGCCGCTGCAGGTGCGCGATTGAGCTCTTCGATGACAAGAAAAGTTTTCTTATCAGCGTGAAGAAGAGCATTTCTCAAGGCCAGTGCAAATGGACCTGGTGAGAAGGAGTAAGAAACACGGTCCTCCTGCATAACTGGCTTCAACGCACCAACAAAATCGCTATTCTGCATGTCAGGATGAAAGACTGTTCGAACACATATTTCTCCCTCCACTATGTTATCGACGGTGAAAGTTTTTCCGGTGCCTGGAGCGCCATAGTAAATGACATTCTCACCTCCCGTGAGAGGTTCGACTTCGTTTTCGTCAACATCCGCCTGAGCGCCATCTACTTCGGCAGGTGGAGCAGCACCTTCAACATCGTGAAGTTGGGCCATATTTTCAATGTAGTAATGCATGAATTCTGGGCGAAAGCAGCATACGTAACGACCCTTAGCGTCTTGCGAGCGAGCAAAGCCGGACCTAAATGCTTTGGCAATTCCATGAATGTCGACATAGCAAGAACTGGGGTTGCTATGTCTTCGGTACACCGCTGCATCCCATGCACAAATCACAACTTCCTGCACGGAGAGTTGATAGATTCCGAGTAATAGACATCGATGCGAATCGGTTTTACCGAGTTCAAAATCCGTTTGGTGTTCCGTGTAGTCTCGTGTTAGCTGGATTCTTTTTTCATGTGGACGGTTGCGAGCTGAATCCGCGAGGTTTGGAAATATGTAAACTTCAAGCTTATATTCGCCCTCAGCTGCAGTCAGGTCGGCAGAAAACTTCACAAACCTGCCCTGAGGGGCATGACGATGAACGGCAACTTCCCATCCCCAAATATCTAATGCCTTTTTTAAAACCTCTTCACGTTGATCCGCGGTCGGATGGGCTGGATCGTTACCATCAATAATCTCTCCCGTGAGTGTTGACTGGTATTTCATCCCCCCCCCTATTTTCTTTTTATTCGAACACGTGGCTGCCAATCTTGGAGATCAGTGGCAAAGCAACGCAACTAAAATCATATGATAGCACCAATGAGCCTGAGTTGATCTTCGCCTTTTGGTACTTTTCCCTGTCACGCCATAGGACCCGCACCTTTGGAATCGATACCGAAACCGCATCACTAAGTGATTCGCTTACCGGGAACCCCATCACATTGGAACGCGTGACATGAAATCCATCCCCAACACTCCGCCAATAGACAAAAAAGGCGTCTGAAGTCACAAGACCGAGAAATTTGTAGAATGAATCTTTGTTAAGGAACGCAAAACTATTAATACCGCTGCCAGGTTTGTCACGCACCGCTATGAAATTTCTAGCGACGGAAGCGATATGAAGTTCGTATTTACCAGATTTGTTCGTTAAATCACCAAGCTGATATTTATAGCTTCCAGACTGAAGATAATGAGCGATTTTGCGAGAAGCCGGTCGTATAAACTGCTGGTCGAGCGAATAAGCTGTAACGTCCACGAAGTCCGGGAGACTACTAAGCATTTGGCTTCGCTCTGCCGCGCTCCAGCGATGAAGTTGAGTTGAGTAAAGGCTATGCTGGTTCGACGCGAAAGCGCTTAGAATAGTGCAGCGTTGGCTATTCGCCTTGTTGGTATTCTCGCTTTGGGGCTTGCCCGACTTAAAAAGCGTATCTGGAATATTATCGAAGTGTGAAGCCCATACGGAGTATCGACCTTCGCGAAGGCTATTTCTTAGTGCAACATAGTCGCGACTAAACGAAATGGATAATGGCACGATGAAGTGGACAGCCGCCGTATCATGGTCAGCAGAAAGGCACCGATGCAGGAAGTCGGCATAGATATTTTTCCATAACGATCCACGAGGGCTGGCCACGAAAGGTGGGTTCCCAAAAAAGATGATGGGGCGCTCCACTGCCTCGGCCTTGTAGCGCCTAAAGTCCACATGCTCCAAGAGCGGCCGAATTACATCAGCTCCAAGGGCATCGTTCAGCATCTTGACCTGACTTTCAATGTACTTCAGAGCCGCGCCGTTGATATCGATAATACGCAAATCCATCGAATGCAGAGCGTCGGGATGAACTCCCATACTTGAGAGTTTCTTCAAAAGCGCAAATATCAGCACGCCAGAACCAGCGGACGGTTCAATCAAAGTATACTTGCGCACGAACTCCAAAGCCTCGGAAGAAGAGCGAACGCCCATCCCCTCAAAAAATTGACTCCAAAAGAACTCTGCCACATCGATGGGGGTGTAATACGAGCCGTTCTGCTTCCTGCCAAGTTCGGACTTACAATCCGTATGATATGAGAGAAGCCCCTCGTCGCTTTCGGCCTGACGCAAGACCCTGTCGATGAGAGAGAGGAATGCGCGTTGATCCGTTCTTCTATCTGGAAACTCAGGGCGAACCAGGTTAATGGAAGATCGTTCACGCGATGTGACGACGTTCATTTGAGGTGTTTAATCAGGTGCGCAACCATCTTTTCACCTAGCAAACAGGGAACAGCATTGCCTATCTGTTTTTGAATCGAACGACGATTCCCATAAAATATATATTTTTCAGGAAAGGTTTGAATAGCGGCAATCTCAGGAACACGGAGTCTTCTGTTGGACCAATGAAATGGCCCAACCCACGGACCTGGCTGAGCCGCTATGGTTATTGAAGGCTCATCTGGATGAAGCTTGTGAAGAAAATTCCAGAATCGCCCTCCGGGGCGAAAGGTCCGACCGTTATAGCCTTTGATTTTGGAAAGGGCAATGTAGTTTTTTCCGGACGGAACATTCACGAGTTCATGGAAATATGTCCCATTGCTCGCATCCTCTTGAGGCTCTGAGTATTCATCCCCAGAGTATTTATTAATGAACCGACCAACCCCTTCGTACGGGGGCAGGTTGTCCATAAAAATCTTTTTTGAATGGTCAGCATGCGTAGAACTCGGTTCTGGAATAGCCTTGCTAGCCCCTTTCACTCCGAAAACAAAAATCCTCTTTCTCTTTTGCGGCACACCGAAATCGGCAGAACTTGTGCGGAACCTTGTACAGGTATATCCCATCGATTCTGCTGATGAAACGAATCGTTCAAATGTTTCGCGATTTGTAGGATGAATAATACTCTCAACATTCTCGAACAAGAACCCATTTGGCCCCATCTCTCGAAGTGCGCGAAGATACTGGCCCAGCATGTTTCGAGGGTCTTCATCAATCAGACGGTTGTCGTTCTTTACCCAGTAACCGTTCTTAGAGAAAGGCTGACATGGGGGACCACCTATAAGAATGCTGTCTTTCTCACTGGCCCATTTCTCAAAGCTAATGTCTTGGATGTCTGCCTCTAGAACTTCTGTTTGAAGCTTGTGATGATTGCGTCTAAGCGTTTCTGCCGCATCGTGATCATTCTCGACGCAAGCGATGATGTTTGCTCCGGCATTAATTGCGCCCACATCGAGCCCACCTGCGCCCGAAAAAATACTTATGCAATTAACCAAATCATCCTCCTAAAGCCCAGTGGTGATACAAATCCAGATTGCTAGAGATTAACCAAGTAGCCACGGAAATCTACTTTCATTTATCTGCTATGCCGCATGAACTCCATTGTTATTTCCTTTTCGCTTCATCCAGTGTCTTGCCATCTTCATATTTCCATTCGGTCCAGCCATTGGCTCTGCGTCCAAGCACAGCTGCGGCAGCAGCACTTGGAGAAGGAAACACAAAACCCTCTGTAAACCGCAACACATCCTCATCAACAACCAAAATACCTTGCTCAAGCAAAGATTTTCGACGGTTTGCAACCCAACCGCCCGCCGACTTCGCCTCTTCCAAATTGCATATAGACCCTTTAAGGACTATCAACCCATCCTCAGTGTACTCCCCGGTTGCCTTTGCATCCTTGCCCTTGCAATAGAGCAACTCGCTCTTTTCTGGATTGGCTTTCGCTACTTCATCGAAGATGGGATAGCCCAGAGCGGAGACAAGCAGCTGCATCGTTTCGAAGAAGTCCCAGATATCCGCCTCATCGGTTTCGCGCACATGTGGCCTTGCTGAACCAGTGCTGTTTTCCAGCCGGAAGCGCTTCGCCTTTGTGGCTTCATCGATGCTGATCGATTCAAGAAATTTCACATGTGTCTTAGTCAAGAAACCTGTTTTGGATGTGGCAACCACAGCATGCGTCCACTCGCGCTTCTGGTGATCGGGATTCTTAATGCGCTTGGCAAAGTTCTCTGCCTCACCAATGTATGCAGTCGACTTTCCATCATCTTCACTGCTACCGAACAACATATAAATGCCCGGCGCGGCAAGTTCATCTCGATTGAGCGCCAAATCAAGACTGGCGCGGGGAGCAAGGCATACCTGAACGGTGCGGCTGGTGATCTCAGCGATGCGAACACCGCGCGGATTTCCATCCGGCAGAAATATCTGAATGGTTTTTGCATTTTTCAATGAATCAACCCTCTCCCGTGAATCAACCGGAGGAGCATAACCCTTTGGGCTTACTTGGGGAACAGCAGGCGGATGGATTGGGGGGAGCCGGAGTCGGCAAAGCTGAGGGCTAACTAGCTGCAGCACACGTTGTGGGTCGGGGTGCATTCAGACATTTCCTGAACCACTTCCTCAAAATAAATATCGGCAATCATCTCATTCCCAGACCTGCTGCACACATCAATGCGCAGGCTTGCCCCATCCGGCCACCTCATTGCAACAGTCTGCTGAATTAAATTGCACTGGCCTGCTGGAATAGTGCAACCCCCTGCTGGTTTCATTGTAATCTGTACTTGTAATCCCATTCATCGATATTTTAGCAATATAGTTTATTGCCAGCCAAATGCGCGCATTATGGCAACACAAGGAGATGAATATGCAAAATGCAGAAAGCAAAAATATTTCCCGGGACGAGCTGTATGAACTGATCTGGTCAAAACCGGCGGCTAAGCTAGCCAAGGGCTTGGCATTTCTGATGTTGGGCTAGGCAAAATATGTGAGCGCATGGAAATTCCTAAACCCACTCTAGGTTACTGGCGAAAAGTTGAAGTCGGAGGGCGTTTACCGAGCAAACCGAAATTGAGAAGCTTAGCCCCAAGGGTCAGAAACAAGTCGTAATTTTCCCAACACCTCCTGAGAACAAATCAATGCAGACAATCAGAAAAGCCGAAGCCATCCTATGTCCGGATACATTGATTGACCCTCATCGTCTGACAAAGAAAACATTAGCTTCATTCAACAAGGCCAAAACTGATGAGAGAGGCATCCTACTTTCTCGCAACAAGATTCATCTAGATGTGCGTGTAACTCAGGCGAGCTTGGATCGGGCATGCCTAATCATGGATGCCATGCTCAAAGCGCTAGAATCGCGAGGGCTTAAGGTGCGCACCAGTGGCGAGCGGCCTTTGAAAACTATTGTTGAGGTTGATGGTGAAAATATCGAGATCAGCCTAGATGAAAAAATCCGCCGCATCGACTACAAGCCCGCAGAGGATGACAGAAAAAAATACAGAGGCCACGAATGGATGATCCCCAAGTATTCTCATCTTCCTACGGGCGAACTTTCGCTCAACGTCCGCGACTGGCATGCACCCAGAAAGACCTGGTCAGATGGTAAAAGGCAGAGGCTTGAGAATTGTCTTGGCTCATTCATTCAAGGACTGAATGAAGCGGCCAAGCGGATTAAAGAAAATCGTGAACAACGCAGGCTTGATCAAATGAGATGGGACGAAGAGAAGTGTAGACGTGAAGAACAAGCACGCTTGTCTCGAATCGAAGAGAAGAAGGCTGATAAACTAATCAGTGATGCCAATAGCTGGCATCAGGCAAACAACATCAGGAGCTTCATTCTACAGATGGCGCAACTTCAATCAGACGATGCTCAATTATCCGATTGGATTGAGTGGTCAATAGCGTATACCAACAAAATCGACCCATTATTGCAGCCTGAAAATCTCCCCTTCACTGCCGATGAAATGCACCCCTATTTTTGAAAGGTCGGCGACCAAAAGCCTGGCTCTCCACCCTGTCTGACCTATGCGTGCAGCGTGCTGGATGAACCAAGCCGACTGCGAAAAGGAGCTTGCCACACACAAGAGACAAAACCGAGCTTAGCTCGGACAATTAACGGTGCTTGACTGATGGGCCCAATTAAAGGAGCGGACATCGTATATTTTGTCTATATTGGTTCATGAGGGGAAGAAAGCAATGAATCAAGAAGTCCAAGTTAAATGCCCACTTTGTTCACAACCACTTTATCGTACAGCAATGATAGATGAACG
>Ga0209919_1000058_pt1 | contig 55325 bp, 48 predicted proteins | sample SalPon2A_C_D2_MG_FD_185721 | JGI IMG/M metagenome (GOLD analysis project Ga0209919, IMG submission 185721) | Soil microbial communities from South San Francisco under conditions of wetland restoration - Salt Pond MetaG R2A_C_D2_MG (SPAdes)... | ecosystem: Environmental > Terrestrial > Soil >... | reverse complement strand
CGCCCCACCCCACTTCGGCCGGGCCGCCCAGGCCCCGGTGGCGGCGGGCGTCCTTCAGCCGTGCAGACCTGGCCCGGTGGCGCGGGCGTCCCGCCCGCGCGGCGACAGGCCCCACTCCCAGCCGGCCAGACCAAGCACGGTGATGCGCTGCGATGCACACCTTGGTGCGGGCGTTCCTCAACCATACAGACCTAGCCCAGTGGTACGAGCATTCTCGGCCCCAGCGGGCGGGCCGGGAGGCCCGCCCCACCCCACTTCGGCCGGGCCGCCCAGGCCCCGGTGGCGGCGGGCGTCCTTCAGCCGTGCAGACCTGGCCCGGTGGCGCGGGCGTCCCGCCCGCGTCGTGCCCGTCACGGGCCCGCGCGGTGTCGAACTTGCATCGCTGACGGGCGAGAGGCGGCCCCTGCCCGGCCGCCGCAGACACCACCGCCGCGAGGCGATCCAGCCCGCCCATGCCATGATTCCGCTCGCCGCCAACCGCCTCCGCTCCGCCGTGCCATCCAGCGCACTGGCGTGCACCACCCCGCTGGCCCTGTCGCTCTGCGCCGTGTTGGCGCTGCTGGCGGCGCTGGGGCTGGGCGCCACGCCGCTGCGGGCCGCGGACTCGCCCATGGCGGCCCGGGCGCCGGGTCACGAGGTGGTGTTGGACAGCTGCCTGCACCTGGCCGTGCTGGAGTTCACGGACCGCAACGGCCCGCTGGAACCGGCGGATTGGGTGACGCTGAAGGTGAGCAACCACTGCCGCGAACCCGTGCGGCATATGCTGGTGGATCTGTACCTGGTGGACGTGTTGGGCAACGTCTACGGCACGCGCCTGTGGGTGCTGCAGCGCGGCGAGGTGCTGGCGCCCGGCCGCAGCAAGATCGACCGCTACCCAGTGCCGGACGATGCGGACCACGTGCCCAGCCAGTGGGCCGTGCGCCTGGACCACGTGGAGAAGCCGTCGGACTTCCGGCGGCGCGCCCAGGCCCGTCCGCCTGCCCGCACGCAGCCCAGTGCTGTCACCCGCCGCTAGCGGCCCCGGAACGCCGGCCGCCGCTTCTCCATGAAGGCCCGCCGCCCCTCGATGTAGTCCTCGCTGGCGAAGCAGGCCTCCACCAGCGCCTCGGAGCGCGCCAGGTCGCGCTGGGCGGGGTCCTTGCGCAGTTCGGCCACGGTGGCCTTGACGGCACCGATGGTGAGCGGGGCGTTGCCGGCCACGGCGTCCGCCAGCTCGCGCATCTGGTCCTCCAACTGCCCGGGGGGCAGCACGCGGTTCACCAGCCCCATCGTCAGCGCTTCCTCCGCGGAGAACTGGCGCCCGGTGTAGAAGATCTCCTTGGCGAAGGACGGGCCCACCAGCTCCATCAGCTTGCGCACGCCGGGGTACTGGTAACCCACCCCCAGCTTGGCCGCAGGCACCCCGAAGCGCGAGCCTTCCGCGCAGATGCGCAGGTCGCACGAGACGGCGATGCCCATGCCGCCCCCGATGCAGTAGCCGTTGATCATGGCGATGGTGGGCTTGGGGCAGTGCGTCAGGGCCGAGCTGGCCTGCGCGCCCACCTCGTCGTACTTGAGCGTGTCCTCTTTGGAGGCGCGCACGGATTCGAACTCGGAGATGTCCGCGCCGGAGACGAACGCGCGATCTCCCGCGCCGCGCAGCACGATCACGCGCACCTGCGGGTCGGCCACGAACGCCTCCACGATGGGCGCCACCGCCGCCCACATGTCCAGCGACATGGCGTTGTGCCGCTTGGGGTTGTTGAAGATCAGCCAGCCGATAGGGCCGTCCTGCTCCGCAATCATCTTCTCGCTATGGGATTCCAGCTTCATCGTGAGAACCTGCGCTCCGCTCTGGGGGGACTGCCGGGGGCGGTGGGGCTCCGGGACGCTCCGCCGCGCTAGACCGCCACAGTCTATGCCGCCCGCCCCGCCGTTGGCAATCGCGGGGGCTGGGCACCCGCGGGGCTGTGCAGGCAGCGGGGGCGTCAGACGCCCCCGGGATCGATGCCCAGGTGCGAATCGGCGGACGCCGCCCGGCGCCCCGCCCCTAGACGTGGCTGGCCAGCCCGCTGCGCAGGAGGGACACGCGGCCCGGCTCCACAGCGAAGCACATGCCGTCCTCGCCGATGGAGAGCCCGCCGCCGTAGTCGCGCCGCACGTCGGCCACCACGCGCTCGCGGTCGAAGGCCGTGGGCACGAAATGCGTCAGCGCCAGGTGACCCGCGCCCGCCTCCGCGGCCACCCGGCCCACCTCGTCCGTGGTGGTGTGGTAGGCGCGGATGTTGCGCCGGGCCTGCTCCGGGGCGGCCTTGCGGCGCTCCTCGTAGTCCCGGTGCACGAAGGCCTCGTGTACCAGCAGGTCGCAGTCCCGCGCCAGGGCGATCAGCTCGGGACAGTACGCCGTGTCGCCGGAGATCACCGCGCTGGCGCCGTCCGGGGTGTCGAAGCGGAAGCCGAAGGCCTGCGGGATGGGTTGGTGGCGCACCTCCGTGTTGCTGATGCGCACGTGCTCCGTCTCCAGCACCCACTGCCCGTCGATCTCCTCGATGCGCGCCTCCAGGCCGTCCGGTGGGCGCAGCTCGTGGGCCTTGCGCTGGGCGAACTCCGGCTCCCAGGCCGCCAGCAGATCGCCGAAGAAGCGGCGCGTGCGGCGCGGCCCGAACACGCGCAGGGGTGCATTGCGGTTCTGGTGCCAGCCGGAGATGAGCAGCTGGATGAAGTCCACCGTGTGATCCGAGTGCAGGTGCGTCAGCAGCAGCGCCGTGATGCGCGCGCCGTTGCTGCCGTGGGCCAGCAGGCGCTGCGTGACCCCGCTGCCGCAATCCACCAGCCAGCTCTCCGGCCCGGTCTCCACCAGGGCCGCAGGGCCATAGCGGTGCAGGTCGGCGTTGGGGCACCCGGTGCCCAGCAGGGTCACGCGCATGGATGCAGGCTCCTTTCTCGATAGGGCCGTGGCGTTGCGAGCCGGTGTCGGTGACCGGCGGGGTCTTGCCCGCAATTGGAGTCCAGGGAGCCAGGCTCCCTGGTGGGGTCTGGGGGCAACGCCCCCATTGCCATCGTGCTCTGCAAAGCAGACCCTACTGCTCCTCCGCCTGCACAGGGGCGGGGTCCAGGAAGGCCTTGGCCACGTAGCCGCGGGCGGGGATGCTGATGCGCACCCACTCGCTGTTGACGTCGCCCTCCACCAGCACGCGCTGGCCCTTGTAGAGCACACCCACCTGCTGCCGGCGGGAATCCGGCCCGTCGCGCACGTTGAGCTGGTTGGCCGTCACCACGTACCAGTTGCGGGCGGCGGCCTCGCGCCGCAGCTCGGCCACGTTGAACGAGCGCGGCCCGAACAGCATCAGCCCCAGTCCCACCAGCAGGGCCAGCACCACGCCGGGCACCACGAACAGGCGCGGGTCGGCCCGCAGGGTCGTCACCCACTGGGCGGGCCGCAGGGCGCCGGGCCCGGGCAGCCAGCGCGTGGCGTCCAGCAGGCCCAGGCGCGTGGCGTCCGGCGGCCGCTCGAACATGGCGCTGCGCGCCTCGTCCGCGTAGTCCGTGAGGCGCCAGCCGCGCGTGCCCATCCAGGCCGCCACGCGCTCCAGGCGCGCCTTGCGGGCCGGGGCGCTGGGGCCTGGGATCTTGAGGATGCGGATCATCGCCTCGCTGGGTCTGGGGGCGCCGGGCGGCGGGGCACCTCGTCTCAGGCCGGCCGCAGCCCGAACAGGACCGCCGCGTTGTCGTACAGGATGCGACGTTTGGCCTCCCGGCTCAAGGGCAGCGCCCCGATGCTGCCCACGGCATGGCTGAGCGGGTAGGGAATGTTGGGAAAGTCGCTGCCGAAGAGCACCTTGTGCGAGATCGCCTCCATCCGTGCCAGTTGCTCGGGCGGGAAGGGATCGCAGGTGGCGAAGCCCACGAATACCATGGTGGTGTCCAGGTACAGCGTGGGGTGCTGCTCGGCCAGCGCGAGGTAATCGTCGCATTCCCAGGCCCCCATGTGTGCCACCACCACGCGCAGCGCCGGGTGCCGCGCCAGCAGCGCCCGCAGGAACGTCGGCTCGGTGAAGCGGCCCGGCTCCGGCGCGCTGCCGCAGTGGATCACCACGGGCAGCCCTGCCGCCTCGATCTGCTCGAAGGCCGGCGCCAGTTGCGGCAGGGTGGGGTCCAGGTCGGACACGCGCAGGTGCAGCTTGAAGCCGCGGAAGCCGTAGTCCTCGATGCAGCGCCGCACGTCTTCGGGCGCCTGCGGCTCGGCGAAGAAGGTGCCGCAGGGGATGGCCTCGGGCGTGCGCGCGCAGAACTCCGCGGTCCACTCGTTGAGCCACGCCGCCATGTTGGGGCGGTGCGCGTAGTTAAGCGTGGTGAAGCGTTGCACCTTGTTGCGGCGCACCCACTCCAGCCGGCCCTCGGGGAGCTGACGGTAGGTGATGGGCCAGTAGTGGCGGTCGAAGTAGTCCCAGATCTTGCGCATCACCGATTCGGGGAACCAGTGCGAGTGCGCGTCGATCAGCCCGTCCAGCCCCAGTTCCCGCAGTAGCGGGCCATGCCGCACGCGCCCGTCGTCCCGCGGGGGCACGGGCGTGGTGCCCTCCAGCCAGCCGAAGCGCGCGGGCCGGGGCGCATCGGCGCCGCCCGCCTCGCCGCGCGGGTGGCCATGCCCGTGCGCGTGATCGTCGCCTTCGTCATCCGCCAGGGCCGCCAGGGCCGCACAGGTGCCGCCGTACATCGCCATCGTCGTCGCGGGTGCTCGGTTGGTGCCGGGACTGCCGGCCGGGTGCTCACCGTCCCGCAGCCTAGCAGGGCGGGGCGGGGCGCGTCATCCCCCCCGCGGTGCGGCCAAGTCTGGCCAGGGGCAGCGGAACAGCAGGTGCCTCGCTGCGCTCGGCATGACCGGAGTCTGGCCCGTCGATCGCCTGGGTTCTGTTTTGAAAAGCATGATGGTGATGGGGGCAAGACCCCGCCGGCCTGGGTCAGGGTCCGTATCGGGGGTGTGGGGGCCCTCGGCCCCCGCGCTGGATGTCTTGTGATTCCTAAGCGGCTGAACCGCTTAAGAATCCATTCCCAAACAGAGCCTAGCCTTTGAAGGGATGGTCCTTGAGCACCTCTGGCTTGAAGGCCAGGCCGTGGCCCGGCCGGTCCGGCACGCGCACGGTGCCGTTCTCCGGGGGCAGGGGGTGCACCCATAGGTCGTCGTGCCAGCCCATGTATTCCAGCCAGCTCCCGTTGGGGATGGAGGCCAGCACGTGCGCCATCAGCTCGTGGTACAGGTGCGGCGCAATGCGGATGCCCCAGGTATCGGCCACGGTGGCGATCTTGCGCAGCTCCGTGAGCCCGCCGCGCATTACGTCCGGCTGCAGGATGGGCACGCAGGGGTCTTCGAAGAACGGCCGCAGGTCCCACCGCCCGAAGTGGTTCTCGCCCCCCACGATGCGCAGGGAGGTGGCCTTGGCCACGCGGCGGTAGCCCGCGAAGTCGTGCGCCACCACGGGCTCCTCCAGCCAGTAGATATCGAAGGCCTCGAACTTGCGCGCCATGGGGATGGCCACGTCCGCCGTCCAGCCCTGGTTCACGTCGATCATGATCTCGATCTCCTCCCCCAGCGCCTCGCGCATGCGGCGCACGTTGAGTGCGTCCTGCTGCTGCGTGAAGACGTGGGCCACCTGCATCTTGATGGCCTGGAAGCCCTGCGAGACGTAGCGGTGCGCCTTCTCGATCATGCCGTCGCCCCCCAGCCCGCGGAAGCAGCCGCTGCCGTAGATGGGCAGCTCGTCGGCATGGGCGCCCCACAGCTTGTAGAGCGGCAGCCCGGCGTGCTTGCCGTGGGCATCCCACAGGGCGATGTCCAGCAGCGAGAGCGCCATCACGGAGAGCCCCATGCGGCCCTGCACGTAGGTGCCGCCGTACATCGCCTGCCACAGCCGCTCGGTGTGCGTGACGTCCTGGCCGATCAGCATCGGCTTGAACACGTCGTGCACGCAGGCGTCGATGGCCCGCAGGGCCCCGCCCAGCGGCTGGATGTAGCCCATCCCCACCACGCCCCCGGCCGTCTCGACCTCCGCCACCACGAACTGGCGCAGGGGGCGGATGCCCAGCCCGGTCTGCGGCGGGTCGGTGAATGGCAGCGAGATGAGCTGCGTGCGGACGTCCTTGATGATCGTATCGCGGTGTGCGGCCATGGCGGCTGGGCTCCTGGGGCAGCGGGTGCGCCTGCGACAGCCGGGACGCCCGGGGGACGTCCGGCAGGCCCATAGGGGCAGCATGCGGCATCCCGGGCCAGGGATGCAACCCGCCGGTGTAGCGGGCATCTTCAGGCCATCCGGTCAAGGTCCGTCCGCCCTGCCCCGCCACTCAGCGCGGGGAACGGCTGGTGGCGCGCCTACCCGCGCGCCTCGGGCAGGGTCACGCCCAGGCGCTGGGCGCAGGCGGCCAGATCGGCCCAGACGGGCGGCTCCAGCGTGATGCCGGATTCCAGCCGCGCGGCGCGGTTGCGGGCCTCGTACTCGCCCGGCACCATCACGGGCGGCGCTCCCGGGCTCGTGGGCGTGGCGTGCAGGTAGTCCACGTAGGCACCGACCTGCGCCTCGTACTCGCTGCGCTCCAGGAACACGTCGGGGTCGATGCAGATCACGAACGTACCGTTGTTCAGGTCGCGGGGCTTGGTCATGGCCGTGCCGGAGCCGGCCAGCACCCCGGAGAGCAGGTCCACCATCACCCCCAGCGCGTAGCCCTTGTGCCCCTGGCCGCCGCCCAGGGGCAGCAACATGGCCGCGCCATCCACGAAGGCCTGGGGATCGCTGGCGGGCGTGCCATCCTTGTTCACGATCCAGCCCTCGCCGGCGGGCTGGCCGCGGGAGAGCGCCTGGCGCACCTTGTTGGCCGCCACGGCCGAAGTGGCGAAGTCCAGCAGGATCGGGGGGCCCTTGGGATTGGGAAAGCCGGCGCCCAGCGGGTTCGTGCCCAGCCGCGGGGCCAGCCCGCCGAAGGGCGTGACCAGCACGCCGCGCCCCTGCCCGTTCACGGTGACCAGCCCCACCAGCCCCGCCGCCGCGATCATCTCCGGGTAGGCCCCCACGCGCCCCACGTGGTTCAGGTTGCGCACGCCCACGGCGGAGAGCCCGGTGCCCCGGCACTTGGCGATGGCCAGCTCGGTGGCGTGGGTGGCGGCCACGTAGCCCAGGTTGTCGTGGCCATCCAGCACGGCGGTGGCGGGCGTCTCGCGCACCACCTCCACCGGCGCCCCGGCGCGGATCACGCCCTCCTCGATCAGCCCCACGTAGCGCGAGGTCTGCCGCACGCCGTGGGTGTCGTGGCCCGTCAGGTTCGCCTCCACCATCAGCCGGGCAGTCAGCGCGGCCTGGTCGTCCGGCACGGCCACGGCCCGGAAGCAGTCGGTGGTCAGGGTGCGGAGCTCATCCGCGGTGAAGATGGGCATGGGGCAGGATCCTCGCAGTGAAGGTAAGTCTCCAGTCGGCCGTGGCCTACGCCAACGGCACCCCCGCGGCCTGCAGGGCGGCCCGAATGGCCGATGCCTGGGCCTCGGAGGCGGGCGGCATGGGGTCGCGCGGCTTGCCGGCGCGGCGGCCCTGCAGCTCCATGCAGTGCCGCACGGTGGCCGGCAGGTTGTCGCCATTGATGGCGTTCCAGACGCGCAGCAGGCGCTTGTGCAGGTCCAGCCCCTGCGCGTGGTCGCCCTGCTGCACTGCATCCCAGAGCTGCACGCACAGCTCCGGCGCGGCGGTGAGGATGGCGGCGATGGCGCCGTGGGCGCCCAGCGCGAAGGACGAGTACATCAGCGCGTCCACGGCCGTGAAGATGCGCGCGTGCCCGGCTTCCGTGAGCAGCAGGTCCGCCAGCAGCTTCAGGTCGCCCGCGCTCTGCTTCACGCCGATCACGCCCTCCACGCTTGCGAAGATGCGCCCCAGCAGGGCCGGCGAAAGGTACGTCCAGGGCACCACGTTGTAGATGATCACCGGCATGCCGGTCTCCTGCACCAGCCGGTCGAAGTGGCGCAGCATGGCGTCGTCGTCCGGCCGGAACAGGTAGTGCACGGGCGTCACCTGCAGCGCGGCCACACCCAGCCCCGCCACGGCTTTGCCGCGCTCCACGGCGGTGCGCGTGCTGTCCGCGATGATGCCGCAGATGACCGGCACCTTGCCCGCGGTCTCCTCCACGGCGCAGCCGGCCAGGGTCACCGTCTCGTCCGTGGAGAGCGTGTGGCCCTCGCCCGTGCTGCCGGCGATGGCCAGGCCGTGTACCCCGGCCTGCTGCACCAAGTGCCGCACGTCGGCGCGGAAGGCGGCCTCGTCAATGGTCTCGTCGGCCCGGAAGGGCGTGGTCATGGGCGGGATGATCCCGCGCAGGTTCTCGTGCATGGTGCACCTCCTCGAAGCCTTGAGCTTTGGAAGCGGGTGCCGCCCCCGGGTGGCCGGGCAGTGGCGCCGCAGCATGCTGGGCCGCCCCCGGAGCGCCAGCGGCTCTCCGTCGGATACCGCCTAATACACCTAATACGCCTAATACACCGTGCGGCCGCCGCTGGCGTCGAAGCAGAAGCCGGTGGTGAAGCTGCATTCGCGGGAGGCGGCGAAGGCCGCCACCGCGGCGATCTCGTCGATTTCCCCCGTGCGCTTCATGGGAATCTTGTCCGTCATGTATTTCACCTGCTCGGGCGGCAGGGCGTCCACCATGGCCGTGCGCACCACCGCGGGGGCGATGCAGTTGCAGGTGATGCCCGTCTCCGCATACTCCTTGCCGATCACCTTGGTCAGCCCGATCACGGCGGCCTTGGAGGTGGAGTAGGCCAGCATGCCCGCGTTGCCGTCCTTGCCGGAGATCGACGCGATGTTCACGATGCGCCCGTAGTCCGCCGTCAGCATGGTGGGCAGCACGGCGCGGATGCAGAGGAACATCGCCTTCACGTTCAGCTCCATCACGCGGTCGAAGTCCGCCGGGTCCACCTGGTGCGTCTGGAGGTTCGTCTGGCCCGTGATGCCCGCGGCGGTCACCAGCACGTCGATGCGTCCGAAGCGCTCCCGCACGGCCGCCACGGCCTGCTCCACGTCGGCCTGCCGGGTCACGTCCGCCGCCAGGGCCAGGGCCTGCACGCCCTCGCCGGTCAGGGTGGCGGCGGCTTGCTCGGCCAGCGCGCCGTTCTTGTCCAGCAGGGCCACCGCGGCGCCCTCGCTGCCCAGCCGCTGGGCGATGCCCAGCCCGATGCCCTGTGCGCCGCCCGTGATCACGGCGACCTGTCCCTCGTAGCGCTTCATGCCTTGCCTCTCCCGATGTGTGATGCCCCCACCGTGCGCCGCCGACCCCCGCCCGCGCCGCCGCGCGCCAGCCTAGCACTTCCGCGCCGGCCCGCGAAAGGTGGGGGACGCCCGCCGCTGCTCGTGCTGGATTGTTCCCGGAGAGGGCGGGGTCGTGTGCCCGGTCGCCTGTGCGTCGTTATCCCCCAGGCCTGTCATTCTGAGGCCCGGCTACGGGCCGAAGAATCTGCCGGCCTGCGCAGACAGCAGATTCCTCACTGCGTTCGGAATGACACCTTCCGGCTTGTGCGCGGGGCAGTGCCACGCATTGCGGAGTGGTGCCTAGTCCACCTGCAACGCCACCTGGCCCAGGCCTCCGAAGGCGGCCACCCAGCGCTGGCCGGGCCGCAGGGGCAGCAGCGGACTGTACGAGCCGGTGAGGATGACCTGCCCGGCGGAGAGGCCCTCGCCCAGCGGGGCCAGGCGTTGCGCCAGCCAGGCGGTGCTGGCCAGCGGGTTGTCGTTGACCTCCCCGCCGCGCGCTTCCACTTCTTTGGCGCCGTTGCAGGTCACCGTGACGTGCAGGGCGTCCAGCGCCGTGGCGTCGGGACAGCCTGTCGTGCGCTCGCCCAGCACGTAGCCGCCGTGGGCCAGGTTCAGTGCGCGCTGTAGGGCGCGGTCGGCGAAGCGCCCGTGGCGCGTGACCAGCTCGAAGGCCGGGGCCACGTGGCTCACGGCTGCGCGCACCTGTTCGGGCGTGACGTCCGCCCCGCGCAGGTCGCGCCCCATCACGAAGGCCAGCTCCGGCTCCAGGAAGCGGTTCTCCGCGCCCTCCAGCGCCAGCCGTGCGCCATTCTCCAGCCCGCCCGCGGCCAGCACGAAGCCCAGTGCGGCGGTGGTCTCCCCGTTCGCGGCGCGCATGGCGGCGGAGGTCTGGCCGATCTTCCAGCCGCTCTGGGTGCGGCCCGCGGCGCGGTGCCGGGCCAGCACGGCCATCTGCACGGCATAGGCGGCGTCGATGTCCAGCATGCCGGCCAGGTCGGCCGGCTGGTCGGCGCCCGCCTCCCAGGCGCTCAGCAGGCGCTCGGCGATGGCGGCGGAATCCACGGCAGGGGGCATGGGGGTACTCCGGTGGGGGGGAACGACAGCCGGCCTGCGGGCCAGGCTCCGTTCCGCGGTTGGCCAAAAGGCGCCGGCCTGCATGGACGGTCATGCCGTGGTCCTCCCTGGCTGGCGCAGGGTCCGACGGATTGCGGGCACAGCAGATTCCTCGCTGCGCTCGGAATGACACCTTTCAGGTGTCCAGCGCGACGATGCCATGCGTTCCCAAAGAAACCCTACCCGCCGCCCAGCCGCTGGCGCAGGGCGGCCAGGAAGGCACGGATGCGCTTGGCGTTGGCGCCCAGGTCGCCCTTGCCCACGCGGGACTTGGAGCGCATGGCCACCGTGCTGCCGCCGTCCGTGCGGGGCCGCACCTCGATGAGCACGTCATCCTTGAAGCGCAGCAGGCTGGTCACCGCCACGGCCTGCAGCCGCCAGGGGGCCAGGGCCGTGGCCCCGCCGGCTCCGCCCGCGCCCCCCTCGGAGCGCGCCGCCACCTGCCAGCCCATCGCCTGCACCAGGGACTCCACCGCGGCGAAGACCCCGGCCGGGGGCCGCGGCGTCTCCAGGTTCGTCAGGTCGGGATAGGCCCGCTCGGTGGGGCCGCGCAGGCGATCGGCGTCGTAGGCGGGGTTGCGCGGGGGCACCACCAGGTAGCGTGGCGCATCGGCACGATCCGTGCTGATGTCGTTGATGACGGGGTAGCGGGCGACCATGATGGCGATGCCTCCCAGCAGCAACAGCGCCGCGCCCGCCACCAGCCAGCGCGGGCGCAGGGCGCCAACCCGGCCGCGCATCAATCGAAGCGCGCGGCCACGCTGCCCACCCCGGAAAAGCGTGTCTCCCACCGATCGCCGCGGGAGATGGGCAGCGGCGGGCTGAACGAGCCGGACAGGATGCGGTGGCCCACCTTGAGGCTGCCGCCGAAGGCCGCCAGCCGGTTGGCCAGCCAGGCGATGGATTCGAGCTGGTCGTCGATGACGTCCTTGCCCAGCACGTCCGCCTCCACGGTGCTGTTGCGCAGAATCTCGGCACGCACCTGTCCCAGCACCAGATCGCGCGGGTAGGGCCGCACCTCGGGCCCCGTCACCCAGCCCCACTGCAGCACGTCGTCCGCGATGCCCAGCGGCAGGTCCGCCGCCATATCGCCGCGGCCCTCGATGATCTCGTAGGCAGGGGCCACGGAGGCGATGGCCTCGACCACCTGCCCGGGGGTCACGCCCGGCCCCTTAAGCGGCTTGGCCAGCGTGAAGCACAGTTCGGATTCGATGGCGGGGTTGATCACGTCGGCGAAGGAGAAGGACAGCCCGCTGGAAAAGCCGCGATTGGCCAGCAGATAGCCGAATACGGGCGAATCGCTGTGGAAGTGCTTGCGCACGGCGGGGGCGGTGAAGCCGATCTTCCAGCCTGCCTGGTCGTCGCCAGCGGACTGGTGCAGGGCCAGCATGGCCTGCTGGGTGCGATAGGCGGCCTCGATGTCGAGCTGGCCCTTCAGCGCCTCGGGGTAGTGCACGCCCTTGGCGCCAGCATCGTAGAGGATGCGCGCGGCGTCTTCCGGTGTCATTCCGTCCTTATCTCCCCGTTCGCCGGGTCACGGGTGAGGGAGGCGCCCCCGCCCCTCCCCACCCTTCCCGGCCGGTCCATCGTCCAGCGCCGCCCCCTCAGGCGAATTCCGCCAGCACGGAACCCCAGGGCGCGAAGCGCGCCTCGATGAGGTCCCCCTTGGCGATCGGGTACTGCCGAGTCAGCGATCCGGTGAGGATCTTCGCTCCCTTGTCCAGCCGCTGCCCATAATCGGCCAGGCGATTGGCCAGCCAAGCCACCGAGGCCGCGGGCCCGCCCATCACCTCGGCGGCCGTTGCGGCGTCGCGCTGCTCGCCGTTGATGTAGATCTCCACGGACGTCTCGCGCAGGTCCGTGCCCGGTGGCAGCGGCGAGGTGAGCGGCCCCACCACGAACGCCCGCTGCTGCACGTTGTCCGCCAGGGACAGCGGCGCATCCGCGGCGAAGTCCCCCCGCTTTTCCACCAGCTCAAAGGCCGGGGCCACGCCCACGATGGCGGCGGCGGCCTGCTCCGGGGTCACGTCCGGCCCCTTCAGCGGCGTGCCCAGCACCACCAGCAGTTCGTTCTCGAACGAGGGCCCCACCAGCTCGTCGAAGGGAATCGTCGCAGCGCTGGGCCGCTCTCCGCTGGCCAGCAGGTAGCCGAATACGCGCTCGTGGAAGTCCACCTGCTCCTGGATGGCCTTGGCCGTGAGGCCCACCTTCCAGCCCACGTGGCGCTCGCCCGCCTTCACCTCCTTGGCCAGGATGCCCAGTTGCACGCGGTAGCCCGAATCTACATCGAGCTGGCCCCGCCACTCCGCCGGGTAATAGATGCCCTGCTGCTTGCAGTCCCAGATGGATTCGATCGCTTCCTGCAGCTTCATCGGGCCGTGCGCCTCGCCAAGGTTGCCGGTGTGGGCGGGTGGAGCCTAACACGCTTTGCGCACCTGTGGGAACGGGAATGTGCGCCGCCCCGCGCCCTGCGGCCCTGCCCGCCGCGGCCTCCGCGCGCCTGCACGAGGGAGTCGTCGCATTGAACGCGCGCCCGATCCAGGGCAAACTGGAAGGGATAGCCAACCGACGCGGGCGGTGCAGCATCGCTGCCGGGCCGCGCCAGCTCTCTCCCCACGCCGGGTTCCATGATCGAGCTGCACGCACTGAGCCGGTCCGTCTCCATGGGCGGACGCGAGCTGACCATCCTGCATCCGCTTACGCTGACGATCCCGCGCGGCCAGTTCGTGGCCGTGATGGGCCCCTCCGGCAGCGGCAAGAGCACCCTGCTGGGCCTGATGGCCGGGTTGGACGCGCCCACCAGTGGCGAGATCCGCATCGACGGGCAGGCCATCACGGGCATGAACGAGGACGCGCTGGCCCGCTTCCGCGGCCGGCACATCGGCTTCGTGTTCCAGAGCTTCCAGCTCATCCCCACGCTCACCGCGCGCGAGAACGTGCAGGTGCCGCTGGAGATCCAACGCAGCCCCGGGGCGGTTCCCCGCGCCGACGCCCTGCTGGAGCAGGTGGGCCTCTCGGGGCGCGCACAGCACTATCCCGCGCAGCTCTCCGGGGGTGAGCAGCAGCGCGTGGCCATCGCGCGGGCCTTCGCGTGCCATCCGCCCGTGCTGCTGGCGGACGAGCCCACGGGCAACCTGGACAGCCGCACGGGGGCGCAGATCATCGCGCTGCTGCAGCGCCTGCACCAGGACGAAGGCGCCACGCTGGTGATGGTGACGCACGACCCGGAGATCGCCCGCGCCGCCCAGCGCACCATCCAACTGCTGGATGGGCGCGTGGTGCACGATTCGGCGCCCGCCCCGGCGGGCGAGGCCTCGGCGGTGGCCGCGGGATGAGCACCTTCGTCTGGCCCATGCTGCTGCGGGAGGCACGCGCCTCCGCCAAGCGCCTGCTGCTGTTCGTGCTGTGCATCGCCGCCGGCGTGGGCGGACTGGTGGCGGTGAAGGCCTTCTCCCACAACCTGCAGCGCGCCGTGCGGGGCGAGGCCCGCAGCCTGCTGGCCGCGGACATCGTCGTGCGCAGCAGCCGCGCGCCCGGCGCGGCGGAACAGGCGGCGCTGGCCCAGGTGCAGGCGCAGGGGGCACAAGTGGCCCGCTCGCTGGAGTTCATCTCCATGGCCCGCGCACCCGCCACCCGGCAGGTGCAGCTCGTCAGCGTGCGCGGCGTGGGCACCGGCTATCCCTTTTACGGTGAGGTGGTGACGGGCTCCGGCAAGCCCTTCCGCTCGCTGCTGAACGATGACAGCGTGTTGGTCTACAGCGCCCTGCTGCTGAAGATGGGCCTGCACGTGGGCGATACGCTGGAGGTGGGCCACAAGCGCTTCCGCATCGCGGACGTGCTGGTGAAGGAGCCGGACAGCCCCGTGCAGATGTTCAACCTGGGGCCGCGCGTGCTGATGACCGAGGCCGCCGCGCGCGAGACCGGGCTGGTCACGCCCACCAGCCGCCTGCGCTATGCGGCGCTGATCAAGGTGCCGCCCGGCGCCGATGCCGGGGCCATGGCGCGCGGACTGCAGGAGCGCCTGGCCAGCAGCTTCGCCAGCGTGGACACCTTCGACACCTCCCAGCCGCGTTCCTCGCGCTTCCTGGGGCGGCTCACGGACTTCCTGGACCTGGTGGGGCTGGCGGCCCTGCTGCTGGGCGGCATTGGCGTGGCGGGGGCCATCCGCGTGTTTGTGGCGCAGAAGCTGGACACGCTGGCGGTGCTGAAGTGCCTGGGCGCCACCTCGCGCGATCTGCTGGCGGTGTACCTGCTGCTGGCCGTGCTGATGGGCCTGCTGGGCGCGGCGCTGGGGGTGGCCCTGGGCTATGGCGCGCAACTGGCCCTGCCCTGGCTGCTGCGCGACCTGATGCCCGTGAATGTGCAGATGGCTTGGCCCTGGGCCGCCGCGGGGCAGGGCCTGCTGCTGGGGTTGGTGACCACGCTGTGGTTCGCACTGCCGCCCATCTGGGCCCTGCGGCAGGTGCCACCGGCGCGCGTGTTCCGGCGCCAGGTGGAGGCCGAGGCGCCGCGCAAGGGGCGCCGCCGCTGGTTGGCGCCGCTGCGCGCGGGCCTGTCCCTGCTGCTGCTGGCGGCGCTGCTGGCCGTGTGGCAGGCGGGCTTCACCAAGATCGCCGGGTTCTTCGTCCTGGGTCTGGCGGGGGCCGTGGCCGCGCTGCACCTGTCGGCGCTGGGCCTGCTGGCGCTGCTGCGGCGGCTGCCCAAGCCGGCGGGCTTCGAGCTGCGGCAGGGGCTCTCCAGCCTGTACCGGCCCGGCAACCAGAGCGGTGCGGTGGTGATGTCGCTGGGGCTGGGCGTGCTGCTGCTGCTGGCCGTGTTCCTGATCCAGCAGGACCTGCTGCGCCAACTCGTGGCCAGCTCGCCCGAATCGCAGCCCAACCTGTTCTTCCTGGACATCCAGCCCGACGAGCGCGCCCAGTTCGACCAGGTGCTGGCGAGTCACGGCTACGATAGGCCGGAGCTGATCCCGGTGATCCGGGCGCGCATCGCCGCGCTGAACGGCAAGCCGCTGCGCCTGGACGAGGTGCACGACGCCCACCAGCGGCGCCACCTGCGCTTCGAGTACTCGCTGACCTACCGCGACCGGCTGGTGGACGGCGAGCAGGTCATCGCTGGGCACTTTGCCAAGGACCCCGCCATCCCCGGGCCGCAGGTCTCGCTGGCGGACTGGTTCGCGGAGGATTCCGACCTGCACGTGGGCAATACGGTGACGGTGGACATCCAGGGCGTGCAGGTGCGCGCCACGGTGACCAGCATCCGCAAGGTGGACTGGGCCAACCGCCGCGCCAACTTCTCCTTCGTGTTCCTGCCCGGCGCGCTGGAGGACGCCCCCAGGATGTACGTCTCGGCGCTGCGCGTGCCGGACGAGACCCGGCGCGTGACGCTGCAGCGCGACCTCGTGAACGCCCTGCCCAACGTGACTGTGCTGGACGTGGAGATGATCTACCGCATCATCCAGACCCTGCTCGATCGCATCGGTGTGGTGATCCAGTTCATGGCCGCCTTCTGCATCGCCGTGGGCTTGGTGATCCTGCTGGCGGCCATCGCTACCACCAAGTACCAGCGCATCCGCGAGGCCGTGCTGCTGAAGACCCTCGGCGCCACGCGCGGGGCCGTGGCCCGGGTGCTGGCGGTGGAGTACCTGGTGTTGGGCGGTCTGGCCGGCGCGGTGGGGGCCGTGGCGGCGGGCGCGTTCTCGTGGGGGCTGGTGACCTACGTGTTCGAGGGCCGTTGGGATCTTTCCCTGCCACCCTACCTGGCCGCGTGGGCCGTCACGGCGCTGCTGATCGCCGGCACCGGGCTGGTCAGCAGCCTGGACGTGCTGATGAAGAAACCGCTGGAGGTGCTGCGAGAGGAATAGCCGCCGCGGCCCGTGTGCAGGCCCTGAGGCAGGGACGGTACGTGGCGGGGGCGCGGCCCCCGCTCACCGCGGGCGTGCGGGGCCGGGCAGGCCTAGCCGTTGCGGGTGTTGAACCACACCAGCAGGTACACGGCGATCACGCCGCAAACCACCGCGATTCCGTAGTACGTAAAGACTTCCGCCATGGCCGTGCGTCCTTTCCCAATCCGGTGTCGATGCGCCGGTGCGCCGCGTCATGGCGCCGCTCCGGCATGAGCTTTCGGGCCCGCACACCCTAGCAGGATCGCCGCGCGGGAGCAATCGGGGGCGGGGCGCCGCCTGTCCCTACACCCCGCTGTAGGGCGCGCGGATGAGGGCGATCAGGTCCACCTTCCACTGCCCGCCCTCCTGCAGCAGGAGCAGGGTCTGCTTCTTGGTGAAGGTGTCGTCCGGGTTGAACTTGCCGCGGTAGGGAATCTGCGCGGTGACGTAGACCACCGTGCGGAAGCGGAACTGGGCCGAGGTGTGGGTGGGGTTGAGCGGCCCCGCGGGCTTCCAGCTTAGCTGCACCATGCGCTGGGCGAAGTCCTCGCGGCTGATGCGCGCCTGGCTGGAGGCCATGCCGTGGTCGTACAGCTCGAAGTACGCCTCCTCCTGCCACAGTTCGATGATGCGGTTGAAGGACTCCAGCGCCTGCGCCTCGATCTTGCGCTGCTCGTACACGTTCGGCTCGGCCCGCAGCGCGGCGGCCGGCCCCAGCAGCAGCGCGGCCACCAGCGCCAGCGCGCACACGGCGGGCCCTCCGGCCCGCATCCGCATCGGCGTTCCCATCGCCTGCACCTCCCTGTGGGGTCCGGGCGCATGCCCGGCGTTCCTGCGTGTACCGTCCCTCGGCAGCGTGCCAACATCGTGCCGCGCCGCGAACCGGGCCAAGCGGTGGCTGGCACCACCCACTGTCACCGATTCAACCGCCTATGTCATTCCGGGGCCCGCAGCGCGGGTTGAGGAATCTGCTGGTTCACCGGCACACCAGGTTCCTCGCTGCGCTCGGAATGATACCCGCCGGCGGCAGCGCGGAACGATTCCGCGCGTCCACCGGCGTCGCCTACGCCTTGAAGCCCAGCCACAGGGCTTCCAGCGCCAGGGCCTTGTTGGCGTTCATGGCCAGCGCGTCACGGGTTTCCAGCACGGCGTGGTGCGCGCGCAGGGCCCGCTCCGTGGTGAACCACTGGGCGCACTGGGCCAGTTCGTCCGGGCGGTCGCCGTTGACCAACCCCTCCGGCTGAACGCCCTCGGCGTGCAGCGCCAGGTCGCGGAACCAGCTCTCCAGCCACTCCAGCACGAAGCGCCAGTCATCCGAGCCCGCCCAGCGCGCCACCTCGTCGGAGAGCTGCGCGAACATGGGGCGGTGCAGCCCCGTCAGGCTGTGGATCAGGTCCTCGCGCAGCTTTATCCAGCGCGCGGTCTTCTCCGGCAGCTCGGGCCGCAGGCGCCCCTGGGCGAAGCGCAGCGCGAAGTCCAGCCCCGCGTCGTCCAGCGAGCCCCCGGCGGACAGCAGCGCGCGCGTGATGGCGGCGGTGAGCAGCCGGAAGCGCACGGGCACGCAGCGCGACACGATGGTCTCCGGCAGGCGCCGCGCGTCCTCCGCGCAGAGCACGATCAGCGTGTCCGCGGGTGGCTCCTCCAGCGTCTTGAGGAACGCGTTGGCGGCGGGCGGGTTCATGCGCTCGGCCTGGGCCAGGATCACCACGCGCTTGCGCGCCTCGAAGGGGATTAGCGTCAGGCGGTCGGCCACCTCACGCACCTGGTCGATGCGCAGGAACTGCCCGTCGGGGCGGATCGTCTCCACGTCCGGGTGCAGCCCCTCGGCGATCTTGCGGCAGGAGGGACACGCCCCGCAGGCATCCGCCGCGGCCCGCGCCGCCTCGTCGCGGCAGTTCAGGGCCTGCGCCAGCGTCTCCGCGGTGGTGCGCTTGCCCACGTGGTGGGGGCCCAGGAAGAGATAGGCCGAGGGGATGCGCTGGCGCCGCAGGGCGCCCTGCAGGAAGGCCACCGCCTCCGCCTGACCCTGGATCTCGCTAAACGACATCGTAGCGCTCCGTCAGCCGCGCCCAGATCTGCTCGTGCAGTACCTCGGGCCCCGCGGCGGCATCGATGCGCACCACGCGGCCTGGCTCCGCGGCGGCGATGGCCGCATAGCCCGCCCGCACCTTCTCGTGAAATGCCGCGGCCGAGCCATCCAGCCGAGATTCGTCCGCTGTGCCCGGCGCGCCCGTGCCGCGCGCGGCGATGCGCTGCAGCCCCACCGGCACCGGCACGTCCAGCCAGAAGGTGGCATCCGGCATCGGCGCAATCTGGCTGCGGATGAATGTTTCCAGCGGCGCGAAATCCAGATCGCGAGCATATTGCTGGTAGGCCACGGTGGCGTCGTGGAAGCGGTCGCACACGACCACCTCGCCGCGGGCCAGGGCCGGGCGGATCAGCTCGTTGAGGTGCTGCACGCGGTCCGCCAGGAACAGCAGCAGCTCGGTGAGCGGCTGCAGCGCCGCGTTGTCTGCGCTCAGCAGCACAGCGCGCAATTGCTTGCCGATGGCCGTGCCGCCCGGCTCGCGCGTTTCCAGCACGGGCAGGCCGCCCGCGCGCAGGCGCTCGGCCAGCAGTCGCGCCTGGGTGGTCTTGCCGCAGCCGTCGATGCCCTCGAAGGTGAGGAAGCGTCCTCGCAGCGAGGGCCGCTTGCCGGTCCGCGCGCCGGAGCGTGTACCGGGGGCGGCGGGGGGAGCGGTCACGGGGCGCGGCTCCCGGGGCATCTCAGTGCACGTCGAAGCGGAAGGCCACCTGATCGCCCACGCGCAGGCCCAGAGAACGGCTGCGGCCCGCGGCCAGCTCCAGCACGAAGTTGGCGGGGGTCTCGGGCTGGTAGATCGGCAGCGCGGAATCGTCCGTACCCGGCGCGGGGGGCGGCACGTCGTGCTCGATGTGCACCACCGTGTCGTTGTCCAGCCAGATCATGTCGATGGGGATGAACATGTCCTTCATCCAGAAGGCGCGCCGGCCATGATCCGCATAGGGGAAGAGCATGCCCCGGTCGGGCGCCAGGTGCCGCCGCCCGCCCAGGCCCAGTGTCTGCTTGGCCTCCGTATCGGCCACATCCACGCGGATGGCGTGGCCGTGGACGATCACCTCCGCCTGCGCATAGCCGGACGTGGCGTGGGCCGCGGGCACCGCGCCGGGCGGCAGGCCCAGCCCGAGCGCCAGCAGGGCCGCGCAGGCGAGCAGCAGCGCCGCGCGGGCCATGGCGCCGCGCGATGGAAGCGGGGACGGTGGGTGAAGCCTCCCTGGCCGCATGAAGTCTCCCGTGGGGCTGGACCGTAACTGCCCGGGCCGCGCAGGCCGCGACGCCGGGCGCGCCCTCACGCGCTCTGGGCGAGCTTGGCGAGGCGCTTGCGCACCATCTGGCGCCGGAGGGGCGGCAGGTGGTCGATGAACAGCTTGCCCGCCAGGTGATCCATCTCGTGCTGCAGGCACACCGCAGCGAGATCCTCGAAGGTGCCCTCGCGCTCCTCGCCGTCCAGGGTCTGCCAAGCCAGCACGATGCGCCGGGCGCGTTTGACCTCCGCGGTGAAGTCCACCACGCTCAGGCAGCCCTCCTCCGTGACGGTCTCCCCGCTGGATTCCAGCAGGCGGGGGTTGCAGAACACCTGCGGCTCCGGCGGACGCGCCAGCCGGGGCAGCTTCTCGCCCTCGGGCAGGCTCTCGTCGTCCTCGGCGTGCAGATCCATCACCAGCAGGCGCTTGAGTTGGCCCACCTGGTTGGCGGCCAGGCCGATGCCGCCCTCGGCGTACATGGTCTCCAGCATCTGATCGGCGAGCTGGCGCAGCTCGTCGTCGAAGCGCGTGACCGGCTTCGCCGGCTGCTTGAGCACGGGATGGGGGAACTTGTAGACCTGCAACACTGCCATGGCTGCTATCGGGTAGGCGCCGCTGACCGGGGGTCGCCCCTCGTCGGACCGGCGACGCAATGTGCGGGTGGGGGCGGTGCGCGGACGCCCGCCCAGGCTGTGCAACAGCCCCTAGGTTACCCCGCAGCGCGCGATGAAATCAAAGAAAAACACCTGCGCGGCGGCGTCCGGCACCACCTCCAACTCCAGCACCCACAGCCGCTCCGCGGGCTGCGCGCGCCCCGTCAGCTTCACGGCGTCCTTCTCCGTGGTCAGCCAGCGCGGCGCGCCAGCGGCCGCGGAGTCCGCGGCCAGGGCCGCGCCCAGGGCCGCGCAGGCGTCGTCCGGCCAGGCGTAGTGGTCTTCGTGCGCCTCCAGGCCCATCACGCGGGCGCCCAGCGCCTCCACGCTGTGCACGAAGCTCTGTGGGCGGGCGATGCCGCACAGCAGCCGCACCTCGGCGCCGTGCAGGGCCTCGGGCGGCAGTTCCGCGTTGCCGTCCAGGCGGCGCAGGCGCGCGGGCCGGTAGTCGCAGGTGAACACGGGCACCGCCGGTCCCAGCGCCGTGGCGATGCGCCCGCGCAGGGCCTCCGCCTCGCCCGGAGCGGCTTTGGTGATCAGCACGGCGTGGGCGCGCCGGGCGGCCCGCAGCGGCTCGCGCAGGGGTCCCAGCGGCAGCAGCCACCCGTTGCCCAGGCCCTGCTGCGCGTCGATCAGCACCACGTCCAGGTCGCGCGCGAGGCGCAGGTGCTGGAAGCCGTCGTCCAGCACGATCAGCCCCGGGCGGTCCACCAGCGCCGCCAGCCGCGCGGCCAGCGTGCGCCGCCGCGCCACGTACACCGGCACCTCGGGATTGCGCCGGGCCAGCAGCGCGGGCTCGTCGCCCATGGCCACGGGGTCGGGCGCCGGGCCCTCCGCGGCGCGCACGCGGAGGACGTCGGAACGGGTGCGGTTGCGGTAGCCCCGGCTGATGGCCACCGGACGGCAGCCGGCCTGCCGTGCGGCCCGCAGCAGCCAATCCACCAGCGGCGTCTTGCCGCTGCCGCCGGCGGTGAGGTTGCCCACGGAGAGCACGGGACACGACGCGCGCGCCTGCCGCAGCCAGCCGCGCCGGTAGGCCAGCCGCCGCAGCGCGGTTAGCGCGCCGTACACGCCCGCCAGCACCGCCAGCAGCGGCCAGACAAGCGCGCGACCCCAGCGCAGCGCGCTGGAGCGGTCTGGGGTGGCGGCATCGCCCGCTGCGGCGCTCATGGGCGCACCGCCCGCCGGTCGACGATGGGCCCGCTGCGGGTTGCGGGCCGGGATTCGCCGAAGCGGCTCATCACCACGGCAACGGTGTGGTTCACTTCAGGCATCTGGCGGATGTCGTCCCGGTTGAACGCGAAGAGCAGGTCCGCGCGCCCGTCCCCGTCCAGATCGCCCACCTGCACGCGGGAGCCGGAGATGGGAATGTCTCCGTGCAGCCTCGCACCCGGTGCGCTGGCCCACACGTCGTCCTTCCGGCCCCAGTGGATTCCCAGGTTGGTCTTGTCCTCCGAGAGCACCAGATCGGGCAGCCCGTCGCCGTTCACGTCCCCAAAGTCCGCAATGGGCTGGTGACTGAAACGGCCCAGGGAGAACGTGACCGCATAGGAATTCAGGTGTTGTGGGTCGCGCGGGTATCGGCCGTCAGTGGGCATCAGGTAGAAGGCCGCCTGGGCGTTCACCGAGCGCGTGATGAGCGCCTTGATGACCGTCCAGAAGCCGATCTCCACGTTGACCAGCACCAGGTCCTTGCGGCCGTCCGCGTTCACGTCCAGCACCAGCGGCAGGGAGAAGCCCTCGCTGACGTAGACCTGATCCGGCTCGTCCGAGAAGGCGATGGGGGCGCCGTCCTGGCCTTTGCGGCCATAGTACACCAGCACGTTGGTGCGCGTGTTGAACTGTGAATCGGCCGCGGCGTTCTTGGAGAAGATCAGGTCGAAGTGCCCGTCCCCGTTCAGGTCGTCCGCGCTCACCAGCCGCATGGGCGGGTCCCAGGGCTTTTTGGGGTCGAAGGGTTGGGGCGGCTGCAGATCGCGCACCAGGGCCGGCGCGCGCTCGCCGCCGTCCAGGGTGTCGTCCAGCAGGAACACCCACAGCTCGCCGTCCTGGTAGAGCACCACGTCGCGCCAGCCCCGCCCATCCACCTGCTGCACGGAAAGCTCGGGCAGATCGTAGGCCAGCAGGTTGCGCCGGAACCAGTCCAGCACGCGCGCGTTGGCCCGCGTGTGCAGCAGCGCGCGTCGCCGCAGATGGCCCTGCGCGTCCTCCTGCACCACGGCCAGGCCGTCGAAGCGCGGCACCAGCAGCTCGTCCACGCCATCGCCGTCCAGGTCCGCCAGCCAGCGCAGGCCCTGCTTCAGCTCGCCGTTGTTGACGGGGAAGATGCTGTCCACGGGCATCCGTAGGGCCGCCTCCGGCCGGAAGCGGCCGCCGCGCCAGGGCCACACCTGCACCTCACCCGGCAGCAGCAGGGCCAGCCCCGGCCCGCCGCGGAACGCGCCCACACCCGCCAGGCTCACGTGCAGGGGCAGCGCCTCGGCGGCGCCGGCCAGGGGGACGAAGCCCTGCGCCGTCTGGCGGAACACGCGCACGGTGTAGGGCACGTCGCGACTATGGTCGCGGTCCGCCTCCAGCACCACCAGGTCCTTGCGCCCGTCGCCGTCCAGGTCGAAGGGGAACACCTCCGCCAACTCGTGCCGCAGGGCCAGGCTGTCGCGCTGCCAGTGCGGGGGCGGCTCCTCCTCCGTTGCGCCCAGTGCGCCCGTCGCGGCTCCAAGCGCCAGCAGGGCGCTCACCAGCAGTGCCCGCCGCCAGACGCACCACGGCGGGCGCCGGGAGCGTGGGGCGGGCATCGGGGAGGGCGTGGAGATCATGCGGAGACCCGGGATCGGAGCGGATGCGGCCCGCCCCCGGCCGATGGGGGCTGCCCCGGCGGGCTGGCGCCGGCAGGTGCGGCGGACGCCCCCGCCACGCACCATCGCGGGCGGTTGACGCCAGGCGGCCCGGCCCCCTAAGCTTGCGGAGAAGTCGATGCCGGTGCATCCTGCGCCGGAAGGGGAGCCTCGCGCCGGGCAGGCCGCATGCAGCCGCCCGCCGGCGCCGGCACCAACCCAGCCTGCGACAGCCAATGGTCGTGGAGCGCACGCGGAACCCGCTTGCCGCGCCGGCTTGGCCCTGCTTGAAAATAGCAGCGGCCCCGGAAGCCCGCAAGCATGCGTCCACGGCGCGCACCCTGCGCCCCGTGCTTTGGGCGCTGGTGTGTGTGCTGCTGGCGTCGTGTGCTTCCCCGCGCGGCTTGGTGATGCTCAAGGCCCCGCCCACGGTGAGCTGGCAGGACGACGGCAGCGCGCTGGAGCTCACCCGCGCCATCGACCAGTCCATCGCCTACTACCGCAAGCTCCCGCCGGAGACGACCTTCCACTACGGCTCGCTGGTGTATACGCCGGACGAGCTGATCGGCTCGCTGGAGCTGTTCCGCAGCGATTACCTGGCCGCGCCCGACCCGGAGACCCTGGAGCGGCGCCTCGCCGAGCACTTCCATGTGTTCGATTCCGTGCGGGAGGAGGGCGACAACCTCTTCACCGGCTACTACGAGCCGCAGCTCAATGCCAGCGAGACCCCCACCGCGGAGCTGGACACGCCGCTGTACGCGTTGCCCAGCGACATCGTGAAGGTGCAGCTCAGCCGCTTCGGCTCCGGCCTGCCGCAGGTGACGCTGATGGGCCGCGTGCAGGGTGGCGAGCTGGTGCCCTACTTCACGCGCAAGGAAATCCAGGCCAATGGCGCCCTGCAGGCGCGGGCGCAGCCCATCGCCTACGTGGACCCCATCGAGCTGTTCTTCCTGCAGATCCAGGGCTCGGGCGTGCTGCACTTCCCGGACGGGCGGCAGGTGCAGGTGGGCTATGCGGCCAGCAACGGCCAGCCCTACCGCAGCATCGGTGCCCTGCTCGTGCGCAACGACGCCATGCCGCTGGAGCAGGTCTCGCTGCAGTCCATCCGCACTTGGCTGCACGACCATCCGGACCAGCAGCGCCAGGTGCTGTTCTCCAACCCCAGCTACGTGTTCTTCCAGGTGCGCGACGAGGGGCCGCTGGGCAATCTGCGGGTGCCGCTCACGCCTGGGCGCTCCCTGGCCGCCGACCAGCGCGTGATTCCCGCGGGCGGGCTGGCCTATGTGGACACGGAGGTGCCCGTGCCCGGCTCGCAGACCGAGCAGCAATCCGTGCAGCGGTTCATGCTGGTGCAGGATACCGGTGGCGCCATCCGCGGCAGCGGCCGTGCGGACTTGTTCTGGGGCGCGGGCAAGGACGCCGAGTGGATCGCCGGACACCAGCGCAGCACGGGGCGTCTGCTGCTGCTGGTGGCCAAGAAGCAGTATCTGCCTCCGCCCCCCGCCACGGTGGACGCCGGCACGAGCGGCCCGGCCGCGTCCGCCGCTGCCAGCAGCCGCTAACGACATTCTCCCGGGTGAGCCGGCTCCGTCCGCAGGTGGCGCCATCATTGCGCCACTCGATACCACCCAGGGCGCGGGGGAACCGACTCCGCCGCCGGTCGTTTCACTTACAGCAACTGGGTTGTGTGGGGGCCAGGGGGGCGCACACGGCGCCTGGAACGGTGTCGTGAAGCGTGGTATTCTCGCCACAAAGCGTGGCCGCGGAGGGAGCGGCGGGCAGTGGGCCCGCGGCTGGGGCGCGCTCAGCGAGATCCTGCATGGCCGATGATATCCGAGAGCCCGGTGCGGGCAGCGACGCCGCTCCGGCGGGGGAATCCGCCCGCGGCGGCAACCTGCGCGCCGAGGTGTTGGCCCGCATGGGCCACGAGTTGCGAACGCCGCTCAACGCGATCATCGGCTTCATCAAGCTGGTCGAGGAAGGGCTGTACACGACGGACGAGGAGCGACAGGACTACCTCGCCAACGCCCGTCAGTCCGCCCTGACCCTGCTGGACCTGATCAACAACATTCTCGATCTGGCGCGCATCGAGGCCGGCCGGCTCTCGCTGGAAAGCGTGGAGCTGAACCCGACCGAGCTGGTGGAGGGCATCGCCAAGACCCTCGCCCCGGAGGCCCACGCCAAGGGCGTGGACATCGACGCCTTCGTGGACCCGGCCATTCCGGCGCGGCTGCGCAGCGATCCTCTGCGCCTGCGCCAGGTGCTCTACAACCTGGCCGGCAACGCCGTGAAGTTCACGGACGAGGGGCTGGTGCTGCTGCGGGCGGAGCTGGAGGCCAACGAGCACGACGCCAGCCGCGTGCGCTTCACCGTGAGCGATACGGGCATGGGAGTCCCGCAGGAGCTGCAGGCCAGCATCTTCGAAAGCTTCGTGCAGAAGCGGCTGCCTCACTCCGACCGTCTCGGCGGCGTGGGCTTGGGTCTCTCCATCTCCAAGCAGATCGTGGAGCAGATGGGCAGCAGCATCAGCATGAAGAGCCGCCTCAACGCGGGCAGCACGTTCTGGTTCACGCTGACCCTGCCCCGCGGCAAGGCCTATGGTAGCCGCACGCGGGGGCGCAACGCCGACCTGCACGGAGCCCCCGTGCTGCTGGTGAACCCGGACGAGGCCACGCGTGAGCTGTACGTGGCTAAGTTGGGCACCATCGGCGCCCAGGCGCAGGGCGTGGCCGACACAGATGCAGCCCTGGCGCTGCTGGCGGGAGCGCAGACGGGCCCGGCGCCCATGCGGGTGGTGGTGATCGATCCGCACCTGCGGCGCGACGACGCCCTGGTTTTCGCGCGGCGCCTGCGGCGGGAGAAGGCGTGGTTTCAGCCGGATCTGGTGTACCTGTCCATCATCGGCTCCGCGGGCGATGCAGCGCTGCTGCGCGACGCGGGCGTCACCGCCTTTGTCACCAAGCCCGCCACGCCCGTGGCCCTGCGCGGCGCCCTGGCGGCCCTGCTGGAGCGCCAGGGGCCGCACGGCGTGCCCCTGGCGGCGACGGCGGGCGAGGCCGAGGCCGGCCCGACAGCGCCCACCCGCATCGGCACGGCGCGTGTGCTGGTGGCGGAGGACAACGCGGTCAACCAGAAGCTCATCCACGCGCTGCTCTCCAAGCATGGCTACGAGACGCACATGGTGGGGAATGGACGCGAAGCCGTGGAGGCCGTGAAGCGCGGGCCCTTCGACCTCGTGCTGATGGACGTGCAGATGCCGGTGCTGGACGGATTGGCGGCCACGCGGGCCATCCGCGAGCGCCCCGGCAGCCGCACGCTGCCCATCATCGCCATGACGGCCGATGCGCTGGATGGTGACCGCGAGCGCTGCCTGGCCGCAGGCATGGACGACTACCTGCCCAAGCCCATCATGCCCGACGTGCTGCACCGCAAGCTCAGCAAGTGGTTGCAGCGCCCCCTGCCCGCCGGCGTGCCCGCGCCGGACGAGGAAGACGCTGCGCTGCACGAGCCCCTGCTGAACCTGGAGCACCTGGACGCGGTGCGGGCCTACGCGTGGGACCACGACCCGCAGCGCTTCGCACAACTGCTGGCCATCTTCCGCGCCGAGGCCGGCGCGGCCCTGGAGGCACTCGGGCGCCCCGACGTGCTGGCGGATCGCGCCGCGCTACGGACGGCGGCGCAGCGCTTGGCAGGCGCCTGCGCGGGGTTCGGCGCGCCCCGGCTAATGATGCTGGCCCGCGAGGCGGCCGAGCGGGCGGATTCCACGGAGCCGGCCACGCTGGAAGCGCTCCTGCGGCACCTGCAGACGGCCTTCCGCGGGGTGGAAGCCGCGCTGGCGGACCGCTTCGGGCCCGACGGAGAAAGCCCGCCGGCCGCCTGACGGAGCGGTTGCGCAGGCCGTCCGGCCGCCCTATAGTGGCGCTGCCTGCGGCGGGCCGTCCGGCCCACCGCGATGCCAAAGCCGCAGCCGTCGCGCACGATCGCCATGCCCACCGGAGAGCCACGCTTGACCGCACCCTCGCCCCACTCCTCCGCCGCGGGCGCCGCGGCCCCTGCCAGCGACTGGCGCCGCAGCTTCCGCTTCGATCACGTCAAGGTGCTGGTGGTCTGCCGCGGGCCGATCCGCCTGGAGGCCATCGAGGCCTTCGAGCGGCTGGGCACCCAGCCCTGCGGCATGCTGCTCTCGGAGAAGGACAGCGTGGTCTATCCCCGCGCCCTGGCGCCGGAGCTGCGCCGGGTGGGGCGCAACGAGCGCGTGCACCGCATTCCGGACTACGCCGGCACCAGCGCGGCGGAGAAGGCCGAGCGCATTGCGCAGATCCTGGATATCGCGCGGGAAGGCGGCTACACGCACATCTTCGCCGGCTACGGCTTCATGGCGGAGGATCACGAGTTCATCGCGGCCATCGAGGGCGCCGGGCTGGGCTTCGTGGGGCCCTCCACGCGCACGGTGGGCCAGGCCGGCGCCAAGGACGCCGCCAAGGCCCTGGCGCGCTCCATCGGGGTCTCCGTCACGCCGGGCATCGACAACATCGAGGCGCTGGCGCTGCTGGCCCAGGCCGGCGAGCGCGAGCCCGGCGCGTTCCTGGCCGATCTGGCGAAGCAGCACGAGCTGACGCTGCCCGCTGGCCCCGCGGACGAGCTGCCCGAGGCGCTCGCCGAGCGTGTGTTGCAGGCCGGCCGCGCCGCCAAGCGCGAGCTCGTGACCCTGGCGCAGCTGCAGGCGGAGACGGGGCGGCGCGTGCGCGCGCTGCTGGCCGAGCACCCGGGCCGGCGCCTGCGCTTCAAGCACGTGGGCGGGGGGGGCGGCAAGGGTCAGCGCATCGTCTCCGCGCCGGAGCAGGTGGGGGCCGCGGTGACCGAGGTGCTGAACGAGGCCCGCGCCACGGCGCCCGGCGACAACCGCAACTTCCTCATCGAGCTGAACGTCGAATCCACCCGGCACAACGAGATTCAACTTCTCGGCAACGGCACGTGGTGTATCGCCCTGGGTGGGCGCGATTGCTCGCTGCAGATGCACGAGCAGAAGCTGCTCGAGGTCTCGATTTCCGAGGAGCTGCTGGACGCCACCGCCCAGGCCTATGAGCGCGCGGGCAAGGCCGGGCAGGCCGCCGTGCTGCGTGCCGATCTGGCCGTGCTGCGGGAGATGGAGGCCCAGGCCGCGCGCTTCGGCGAGGCGGTGGGGCTCGATTCCGCGTCCACCTTCGAATCCATCGTGGAGGGCACGCGGCACTACTTCATGGAGGTGAACACGCGCATCCAGGTGGAGCACCGGGTCACGGAGATGGTGTACGCCCTGCGCTTCACGAACCCGGAGCAGCCCGCGCAGTCCTTCGTGGTGGAATCGCTGGTGGAGGCCATGCTCTGGATGGCGGTACACGGCCCGGCCCTGCCGCGGCCGGAGCGCATGCCGCGGTACGGCAGCGGTGCCGAGACGCGCATCAACGCCACCAATGACGCCCTGCGGCCCCACGCCGGAGGCATGGTGCTGGACTGGAGCGCGCCCATCGCGGACGAACTGCGGGACGACCAGGGCATCGGCATCCGCAATCCGGATACCGGGGCGTTCATGCCCTACCAGCTTGCCGGGGCCTACGACTCCAACATCGCGCTGATCGTCACCCACGGCGCGGACCGCGAGGAGAACTTCCGGCGGCTGGCAGAGATTCTGCGCCTGAGCGACCTGCGCGGAACGGAGCTGATGACCAACCTGGGCTTCCACTACGGCCTGCTGCACTGGATGCTGGGGGCCGACCCCATGGTGAAGCCCTCCACGCGCTTCGTGGTGGCCTACCTGGCCGGGGTGGGTGCTCTCAAGCGCGCCGGGGCCGATCTGGACCTGGAGCTGGCCTGGGACCTCCTGGCCGCCCGTGCCGCCCACGGCGGCCCCGCGGCGGCCCAGGCCTTCGAGGCCAAGCGCACGCTGATTCTGCGGCCCTTGAGCCGGCTGTTCCAACATCCGCACCTGCTGGCGGGCTGGCTGGCACCCCGCGCCGAGCGCCGCTTCGAGCTGCGGGAGGGTCGGGTGGCGTGGCGGCAGAATCCGCTGGAGGTGCTGGAGCAGCTCTACGGCTACCTGCGCCTGGAGGATCACCCGGGGGTCTCGCCGGAGGAGCGCATCTGGGCCCACGATCAGCAGCTGCTGGCGACGGGGCTGGCCTTCTACCGCGATCTGCGGGCCCAACTGGGCCCCTCCGCGCAGGACTGGGCGGCGCTGACCGCGCTGCTGGCGGCCGACGCGCCCCCGGCGGGCATGGCGGCGGAGCGCTGGCCGGCCGTGCAGGCGGCCCACCGGGGCCATCAGGCGGGGCTGGCGCTGCTGGAGCTGCCCGTGCTGACCGGCGACGAGGCCGGCTTCTACGGCATCGGCGTGGATGTGCAACTGGAGGTGGTGATGCCGCCCGCTTTCGCGGACGAGGCCACCGCGGCCCCGCTGCGCCAGGCGCTGGAGGTGGCCCCGCGCGCAAGCTCCAACGAGGTGGTGGCCTTCACGGGAGGCACGTTCTACGCGCGGCCCAGTCCCGACGAGCCCCCCTACGTGACCGAGGGCGAGCACGTGGAGGAGGGGCAGGTGCTGGGGCTGCTGGAGGTGATGAAGATGTTCAACCCTGTGCGCGCCGCCTTCGCCGGCACCGTGCGCGAGGTGCGCGGGCGCGGCGAAACCGGGCAACTCGTGCAGAAGGGCCAGGTGCTCTACGTGCTGGAGCCCGACGTGCCCATCGTCCACGAGACCGAAGCGGAGCGCGAGCAGCGCGCCCGCGCCCGCACCGAGGCCCTGCTGGCCCGGCTCTGAGCCCCCCATGCGCCCTTTGCTCGCCCTGGCCGATGTCGTGGAGCGCGCCGTCTCGCGCGTTTCCCTGGCGCTGGCGGCGTGCCTGCTGCCGCTGTTGCTGGCCGCGACCGTGCTGGACGTCCTGCGGCGCCTGCTGCCGGGGGCACTGGGGCGCATCTACGCGCTCAAGCCCGCGCAGGCGCCCCTGTTCTTCGCCCTGGTGATGCTGACGCTGGGCTACGTGTACCTGCGCGACGGACACGTGCGCATCGACGCACTGCGCCACCGCTTCCCGCCGCGGGTCACGAGCGCCATCGAGCTGGTGGGGGTGCTGGGCTTCCTGCTGCCGCTGTGCAGCGTGCTGCTGTGGTTCGGCACGGCCTTCGCGCTGGATGCCTGGCGGCTGGGGGAGACGGGCGACGACCTGCCGGATCTGCCCGTGATGTGGCTGATCAAGGCCACCATCCCTGCCGGTGCGCTGCTGCTGGCGCTGGCCGGGGCCGTGGTGGCCGTGCGCGCCGCGGCCACGCTGGCCGGGCGGCCCGTGCAGCGTGCGCGGCCCCCGGCCGGGAGCGGCCCATGATCGCGCTCGTGCACGCGCTGCCGCTGCTGATGTTTGCCGCGCTGGCCCTGCTGTTGTTCAGCGGGCTGCCGGTGGCCATCGCCCTGGCGGGTGTGGGCCTGGGTTTCTTCGCCCTGGGCGCGGGGCTGGGGCTGGTGCACCCGGCGGACCTGAGCCTGATCCACCTGCGCATCTGGGGCAATCTGGCGGCGGACGAGGACCTGATCTACCCTGCCGTGCCGGCGCTGCTGTTCATGGGCGCGGCCCTGGAGCAAAGCGGCATCGCCCACGAGCTGCTCGCGGCCCTGAGCCGCGCATCGCGGCGGGTGCCGGGGCACCTGCCCATCGCCGTGACCCTGCTGGGCGTGCTGTTGGCGCCCACGGCCGGGCTGGTGGGGGCCTCCGTGACGACCCTGGCCCTGATCGCCCTGCCCAGCCTGCTGGACCAGGGCTATGGGCGCCCCTACGCCACGGGCGTCGTGGCGGCGGCCGGCACGCTGGGCATCGTGTTCCCGCCGGCGATTCTTCTGTTCTTCATGGCCCAGGCGCTGGGCGTGCAGGTGCCGGTGCTGTTCATGGGCATGGTGGTGCCGGCCCTGCTGCTGCTGGCGTTGCAGCTCGCCTGTCACGTGGCCGTGGGCCTGCGGCCCGGTGCGCCGGGGCGGACGGTTCCGCCGGCGGACGAGGCCGAGAGCTGGCCGCGCCTGCTGCTGGCGCTGGGTCGCAGCGGCGTGCTGCCCCTGCTGCTGCTGGGCGTGGTGTTCGGCTCCATCATCGCCGGGCTGGCCACGCCGCTGGAATCCGGGGCGCTGGGGGCCGTGGGCGCACTGGGCGTGGCGGCGCTGCACGGCACGTTCAGCCGGCGCTTCCTGCGCGAGGTGCTGGTGCGCACGACGGTCGTCACGGGCATGGTGTTCTTCGTCGTCATCGGCGCCACCGTGTTCTCCTTCGTGTTCGTCCTGCTGGGCGGGCCGGGGCTGGTCACGGGTGGGCTGGAGGGCCTGCGGCTGGGGCCCTGGGGCGTGCTGCTGGCCACCATGGGCATTGTGCTGGTGCTGGGCTTCTTCATCGACTGGATCGAGATCCTGCTGATCTTCTTCCCGATCCTGGTGCCGCTGCTGATGCGGCAGGACTTTGGCGCGTGGCTGGGCGCGCCCTGGCGCATCCCGGCGTGGATCGGCGTGCTGCTGACCCTGAACCTGCAAAGCTCGTTCATCACGCCGCCGTTCGGCTTCTCGCTGTTCTTTGTGAAGGGCGCCGCGCCGGAGGGCGTCAGCATGGGGGACGTGTACCGGGGCATCGTGCCATTCGTGCTGGTGCAGCTTGTTGTGATCGCGCTGGTGCTGGCCTTCCCGCTGCTGGCCACCTGGCTGCCCGACCACGTGCTGCGCACGCCGCAGGTGCTGCTGCCCAACTTCACAGGCGATTAGGCACAGTCCCGGACGTGCGACCCAGGCGCCCGGGCAGCCGGGCCGCTGAGGCCACGTCGGCGCAACCGATTCGCTATGCTGGACCCGGATCAGGGAGCATCCTGCTGCCATGACGAGGCTGACGACACGCATGCTCACCCTGCTTGCCATTGTGCTGGGCGCCGGACTGCTTCTGGTGCTGGGCCTGCGCTGGGTGGAGCCGCACCTGGTCTACTTCCCCACCGGCCCCGTGGCGTACACGCCCGCGGATGCCGGCATGGCCTTCCGCAACGTGGCCATCCCCACCGCCGACGGCGAGACCCTGCGCGCGTGGTGGATTCCCGCCGAGGCCGCGCCACCGGATGCGCCGGTGCTGCTGTTCTTCCACGGCAACGCGGGCAGCCGCGAGGGGCGCCTGCACAATCTGCGGGGCCTGCACCGCGCCGGCATCTCGGTGCTCATCTTCGACTATCGCGGCTACGGCGGCTCCACGGGCGCGCCCTCCGAGCGCGGCCTGTACCGCGACGGCGAGGCGGCTGCGGACTGGCTGCGGCAGGAGGTGGGGGCGCGCCCCATCGTGTACTTCGGGCGCTCACTAGGCGGCGCCGTGGCCGCGCACGTGGCCCTCACGCGCCCGCCCGCGGCCCTGATCCTGGAGTCCACCTTCACCAGCGCGCGCGACATGGCCCGGCGCGTGCTGCCGCTGCCCGGCATTGCGCTCGTGATGCGCTCGCGCTTCGACGTGCTGGGGGCCGTGCGGCAGTGGCGCGGACCGCTGCTGATGATTCACGGGGAGGCGGACGAAGTGGTGCCCTTCCCGCTGGGCCGGCGCCTGTTCGAGGTGGCGGCGGGCCCGGACAAGGCCTTCCACGCCGTGCCGGGCGGGCACCACAACGATACCTACGAGCGCGCCGGGGCGGCCTACTGGCGCTGGCTGCGGGAGTTCGTCGAGCGGGTGGGGCGGTAGGGGCCAAGCCTCTAGGACGAGTGAGGACCAAGGTGGGCGTGGCCTTGCCCGCAAACAGGGTCCAGGGAGCGCGCTCCCTGGTGGGGGTATGGGGGCAAAGCCCCCAGGGCCGAACCGCCTTTCGACAACAGCCTAGCGTTGATGATTGGCCACGATGCGGTCGATCAGGCCGCTGGTGGAGCGGCCTTCCTGGAGGGGGATGAGGGCCACCTCGCCACCCCATTCCGCCAGCAGATCGTGCCCCACCACCGTCTCCACGGTGTAGTCCGCGCCCTTGGTGAGCACGTGGGGCCGCACGGCGCGGATCAGGTCGAGCGGGGTGTCCTGCTCGAAGATCACCACGTAGTCCACGCAGGCCAGGGCGGACAGCAGGTGGGCGCGGTCCTCCTCGCCGATGACGGGGCGGGTGGGGCCCTTCAGGCGGCGCACGGAGGCGTCGGAGTTCAGCCCCACGATGAGCAGGTCGCCGCGGTCCCGGGAGGCCCGCAGGTAGCCGATGTGCCCGGCGTGCAGCAGGTCGAAGCAGCCGTTGGTGAACACGATGCGCTTGCCCTCGGCCCGCAGGCGATCGGCCAGGGCACCGATCTCGTCCGCGCCGTAGAGCTTGCGTACGCCGCCCGCGAAGTCCAACAGCTCGGACACGGTGACGGTGGCGGTGCCGACCTTGCCCACCACGATGCCCGCGGCCAGGTTGGCCAGCTCCACGCACTCGAAGAACGGCCGCCCCGCGAAGAGCAATGCCCCCAGCAGGCTGATGAACGTGTCGCCCGCGCCCGTGACGTCGTACACCTCCCGCGCCCGCGCCGGCAGGAAGCGGTGCTCTCCGGCGGTGGTGAGGCCCAGCACGCCATGGGCCCCGCGCGTGATGCACAGCGCGTCCGTGGCCAGCTCCGATTGCAGGCGTTGCGCGGCCTGCAGGGCGCCGGCCTCGTCGCGGATGGTCAGCCCCGTGACCGTGGAGGCCTCCAGCTCGTTCGGTGTGAGACAGGTGGCGCCGCGGTAGCGGGTGTAGTCGCGGCCCTTGGGATCCACCACCACCGGCTTGCCCGCCGCGCGGCAGGCGCCGATGATGCGCTGGCACAGCTCCGGCGTGAGCAGGCCCTTGCCGTAGTCGGAGAGGATCACGCCGTCGTAGCCGCCCAGGGCGCCCTCCAGCCAGTCCCCCAGGCCCGTCTGGGCCTCGGCCGGGATGGCGTCGGCCGATTCCCAGTCGCAGCGCAGCAGTTGCTGGTTCTGGGCCATCACTCGCACCTTGACCGTGGTGGGGCGGCCCGGCACGGCCTGCACACCCGCAGCGTCCACCCCCAGCGCGGCCAGATCGGCGCCCAGCCGGCGGCCGGCGTCGTCATCGCCCACCAGTCCGCACACGCCCACGCGGCAGCCCAGCGCGGCCAGGTTGTGCACCACGTTGGCCGCGCCGCCCAGGCGCGTCTCCTCGCGCCGGATGCGCACGACGGGCACGGGCGCCTCGGGCGAGATGCGCTCCGCCTCGCCCCACTGATAGCGGTCCACCATCAGGTCGCCCACGACCAGCGCGCGCACCTGGGTCAGCCGTTCCAGCGCCTCCTTCACGGGCCTCCGCTCCTCCTGTGGGCCCCCCGCGGGCGGGGGCTGCGCTCGGCAGCGGCTCGCACCCGGGCGGGGATTGCCGTATAGTGGTGAGCCGGACGCGACACGCAAGGGGGGCGCGCGTCCGGACAGCCTTTTAGGCATACACTGAATCGGCGGGCTTGACACGGACCCCCGCCCCGGAGCCAGCAATCCCGCCATGATCACCCCCAACCACGGGCTGTCCGGCTATGTGTGTGCGCAGGTGGCCCTGCCCCTGCTGCGGCGCCGCTCGCCCGTCTCCCCGCGCGCCCTCGGCGTGGCCATCACGCTGGGCGCGATGGTGCCCGACCTGGACATCCTCTCGCGCGTCATCGTGGGGCGGGCTGCCTACTTCAGCGGCCTGTGGTATGCCCACCGCGGCGTCTCGCACTCCATCGTGGGCACGCTGCTGCTGGCGCTGATCCTGGCCGCGCTGCTGTATCGTCCGCTGGTACCGCGGGACACGCCGCGGCCCTGGACCGCGTTCGCGTGGCTGGCCGGCTTTGCCTGGGCCGGGGGCTTGCTGCATATCTTCGGCGACCTGTTCACGCCGGGCTGGCAGATGCCGGTGTTCTGGCCGCTTGCCGTCCGCTTCGGCGGTTGGCGGCACATCGGCTGGTTCTCGCCCTACCTGTTGTGGCTGTTCGTCACCGCCATCGCGCTGGGCGTGCTGATGGAGCGCGGACTGGGCCGCTTGGCGTCCCTGCGGCGCTGGGTGCCGGCGATGGTGTGGGGGATGTACGCGCTGGCCGTCTTTCGCTGGGTGGATTTCCTGTCGGTGTCGCACTACTCGGGCTGGAGCGAGTGGCTGGCCTACCAGCAGCAGCTCCTGCCCGATGCCATGATCCTGCCCTTCACCGAGGGCGTGCACGCGATCTGGCACTGGTTCACCGGCTGACGCCTGCGCCGGAAGGGCGGGTGGCGTGGCCCGATGCCGGTGTGCGCCTGTCATTGATGTTATAGGCGGTGGGCCGTACACTATTTCCCATATGCCGCAATCGCGTTTCCCCTGAAGCATCTTAGGCGCGGCACGGGTCATAGGCGCAGCAAGGCGCCGTGGCCGGCGTCCTGCCCCCAGGCGTGCCGCCGTGCAGGTTTCGGCCGCCCGGCAAGCGTTCGGAATCGTAAAAGGAGTCAGCGATGTCCACCGTCATTCCCGCCCGCCTGTACAAGAGCCTGCTGGTGCTCGCCGCGGTGCTCGCGTTGGTAGGCGGCACGGCCGCGCGCAGTGCCCCGGCCGATGATGCCTCCGTGCAGCGGGATATCGAGACGCTCGTGCGCGAATCCAAGGCCCGCGCGGCGATCGTGAAGCGCGTCAGCCCCGCCGTGGTGCACATCGCGGTGGAAAAGACGGTGGCGAACGATGGCGAGGGGGGTGATCAGTTTGACGACGAGTTCTTCCGCCGCTTCTTCGGCCCGCGGATGCCCGTTCCGCCGCGGGAGTTCAAGCAGCGCGGGCTGGGCTCGGGCACCATCGTGGACTCGAACGGCTACATCCTCACCAACAATCACGTCGTCGAGGATGCGGACAAGATCACCGTCAAGATGCAGGACGGGCGCGAGCTCCAGGGCAAGCTGATCGGGGCCGATCCGGCCACGGACCTGGCGGTGGTGAAGATTCCGGCGGATCACCTGCCGGTGGCCAAGCTGGGCAACTCGGACACGCTGGAGGTGGGCGAGACGGTGATCGCCATCGGCAACCCCTTCGGCCTGGACATGACCGTGACCCAGGGCATCGTGAGCGCCAAGGGGCGCACGCACGTGGGCCTGACGGACTATGAGGACTTCATCCAGACCGACGCCTCCATCAACCCGGGCAACAGCGGCGGGCCGCTGATCAACCTCAAGGGCGAGATCGTGGGGGTAAACACGGCCATCTTCAGCCGCTCGGGCGGCAGCATGGGCATCGGCTTCTCGATTCCCGTGAACATGGCCCGCTCCATCATGCACTCGCTGATCGAGTCCGGCCGGGTGGTGCGGGGCTTCCTGGGCGTGGTGATCCAGGACATCACGCAGGAGCTGGCCGATGCCCTGGGCGTGAAGGTGAACGAGGGCGTGCTGATCGCCAACGTGGGGCCCAACAGTCCCGCGGCCGAGGGCGGCATCCAGCAGGGCGATATTGTGCTCAAGTTCAACGGGCAGCCTGTGAAGAACTCCAACGAGCTGCGCAATGCCGTGGCGGCCATCAAGCCCGGCACCAAGGTGCCCGTGGAGCTGCTGCGCGAAGGCAAGCCCCTCAAGCTGCGCGTCGCTGTGGGTGAGCAGCCCAAGGACATGCGGGCGGCCATTGAAGGCAGCAAGGGCGAAGGCGAGCAGGCGCCCGCGCCCGAGCGCGGCGGGCGTCCGGAGGAGGCGCTGGGCCTGCAGGTGGAGGCGCTCACGCCCGATCTGGCCGAGCGCCTGGGCTACCAGGGGCTCAGCGGCGTTTTGATCTCCGCCGTGGCCCCCAACAGCCCAGCCTCCGACGCGGGTCTGCGGCGCGGCACGCTCGTCGAGCGCGTGAACCGCAAGGCCGTGCACAACGTGCAGGAGTTCCGCACCGAGATCAGCAAGGTGCCCAGCGGGAAGCCCATCCTGCTGCTGGCCCGTCTGGGCGCCACCAACCAGTTCGTGGTGATCAAGAAGCCCTAGCAGAGCGGCAAGGCTTGGTTTTCGGGTGAGATCATGGCCCAAGGGGGCGCGGCCCCCTTGGAACCCCCGCCAGGGAGCAGGCCCCCCGGACCCCTTTCAGATCGAGCATATGCGCGGCCGCACCGCAGCCGCGCGAATCCATCAGGGGGGCGCGGGGGAACGTGTTCCCCCGCAGCCGTTGATTTTCACAGGCTTCCCAGCAGAGCGGCAAGGCTTGGTTTTCGGATGAGATCGTGGCCCAAGGGGGCGCGGCCCCCTTGGAACCCCCGCCAGGGAGCTGGCCCCCTGGACCCCTTTCAGATCGAGCATATGCGCGGCTGCGGTGCAGCCGCGCGAATCCATCAGGGGGGTGCGGGGGAACGTGTTCCCCCGATTTTCTTTGCAGGTATCCGCAGGAAGCCGCGTCAGCGCCGCCGTACACCCGGCCTGGCCGTCCTATAGGACGTTCGCGGCCATCTCGGCAAGGGAGGAGCGCTCGCCGCGCATCAGCGTGACGTGTCCGGCGAGGCCCAGGGGCTTGAAGCGCTCCACCACGTGGGACAGACCATTGGAGATGGCGTCCACGTAGGGATTGTCGATCTGGTAGGGATCCCCCGTCAGCACGATCTTGGTGCCCTCGCCCACGCGCGTGATGATGGTCTTGATTTCGTGCGGCGTGAGGTTCTGGGACTCGTCCACGACCATGAACTGGTTGGGGATGCTGCGCCCCCGGATGTAGGTAAGGGGCTCGATGTTGATCAGCCCCTGCTCCATCAGCGCCTCATAGCCCTTGGCCGGGTGGCGCTTGGAGACGGGTGAGCCGATCAGGAACTCCAGGTTGTCGAAGATGGGCTGCATCCACGGCTCCAGCTTCTCCTGGGCCGTGCCCGGCAGGTAGCCGATGTCCTTGCCCATGGGAAAGATCGGTCGCGAAACGAGCATCTTGGTGTAGGTGTTCTCGTCCATCATCATCTGCAGGCCCACCGCCAGCGCCAGCAGCGTCTTGCCCGTGCCCGCCTTGCCCATCAGCGTGACGATGGACACGGATGGATCGAGCATGATCGCCAGTGCCAGCGCCTGCTGCGGATTGCGCGGCGTGATGCCCCAGATGCCCGCGCTGAGGTCCACGATGGGCACGAAGCCCTGCTGTTCGTCCCGGTAGCGGAAGACCAGGTAGTTCTCGGGCCGATCGCGATCCTCCACGATCATGCCCTGGTTGGGGTAGAAGTGGCCCGGAAACGTGACGGACTGGGATTGCCGGTAGCGCTCCAGCTCCGCCGCGTCCACCTCCAGCCGCGCCCAGCCGTCGTACAACTCGGAGGTGCTGGCGCGCTCGGACTCGTAGCTGGTGGCCTCGATGCCCATGGCATTGGCCTTGATGCGGATGTTGGTGTCCTGGCTCACCAGCACCAGCGGCCGGTTGTCCTCCTGCTCCAGCAGTTGCAGCGCACAGGCCAGCACACGGTTGCCCGAGCGGCGCATGTCCAGCTCGCGCGGCAGGCCCGCGGCATCATGATTCCAGATGTGCACGCGAAAGGTGCTGCCGTTATCCTGGGTCACCCCGGCGGCCAGGCTGCCGGTGCGGCGGTAGGTGTCGATGGATTTGGAGACCAGGCGGGCATTGCGCCCCGTCTCGGTCACCTCGCCCTTGAACTGGTCGATCTCCTCGATCACGGAGATGGGCACGATCACCTCGCCGTCCGGGTAGGCCAGCAGGGCGTCGGGATCGTACAGCAGGACGTTCGTATCCAGCAGATAGCGCGTCGTTCCGGTCATGTGGCAATCGGGATCGAATCGCCGGCGGCATAGGCGGCCGCAGCTTCGGGGCCGAGGAGCTGCCGGAGTGGGGTGCGCGAGAGATCGCGAAGGGCCATGCGGCGATGTGGGCCTGCACTGCGGTGCGGCGTGGCGCCGGGGAGCGGGGTACCGCCCCCGCAACGCTTCCATTTTGCGCCGAGCCAACCGCAAAATGCAAACCGCCGCACAGCGCTGCCGGGAGGCATCCTGTCGATGGTGGATGGCACATCCATGCATTCGTCAAAGGTGGATTTTTCCACTGCAATTGGATAGGAAGGTCCCGCGGTCGCCTCAGGCCGCATCCGCCCCCGTCACCACAGGCGGGGGCACCGGGGAAGTTACCGATCGAAACAGCCAAAGGGGGAAGTCATGGCGACAAACTGGTCGTTGACGGGGGACTATTTCGAGAGCTGCAACTGCGAAGCGGCCTGCCCGTGCGTATTCCTCAGCCCGCCCACCACGGGCGAGTGCAACGTGATCGTGGCCTGGCACGTTGACAGCGGCAGCTACGGCGACGTGAAGCTGGACGGACTCAACGTGGCGCTGGCCGTGCACTCGCCCGGGCACATGGCCCAGGTGAAGTGGAAGGCCGCCGTGTATCTGGACGACAAGGCGAACGACGCCCAGGCCGACGCGCTGACGCAGATCTTCTCCGGCCAGGCCGGGGGGCATCCCGCCGTGCTGGCCTCCTTCGTGGGCGAGATCGTGGGCATGAGCAAGCTGCCCATCACCTACGCCAATGACGGCAAGGGCCGCTCCCTCAAGCTGGGCACCGTGGGCAACGTGGCCATCCAGCCCGTGGAGGGCCAGGGCGGCGCGCAGATCACGGTGAACAACCACCCCTTGTGCATCTCCCCGGGCCACCCGGCGACGGTGCACCGCTCCAGCGAGTTGAAGCTCAAGGATGCGGGCTTCGACTGGGCCTTCAGCGGCAAGACGGGCTTCCAGTCCCCCTTCGCCTACCAGGGCGGGTAGGGCGCCGGCGCAGCGGATCGTCACCGGTCCCGGGCGGCTCCCCGTGGGCGCCTGGGACCATACCTGCACCTGCCAAGGGAGGGGTCTGCCATGGGATCGCTCTACCCTGCCGTGCTGACCCGGCCGCGCCTGCTGGTGGGGCTGGGTCTGGGGCTGCTTGCCGCCCTGGCCTGGGCCTACACGCTGTGGCTGGCGGCGCACATGACCATGCCGGAGATGGGCTCGACGGGGATGGCCATGGCCATGCCCAATCCGGTGCCCTGGAGCCTCGGCCAGGCCGGGTTCATGTTCGTGATGTGGACGGTGATGATGGTGGCCATGATGGTGCCTTCCGCCGCTCCGATGATCCTCGTGTTCCATCGCGTGGCGAGCGACCGGGCGGCCAAGGGGCAGCCCGCCGTCCCCACGGCGGTGTTCCTGGGCGGCTACCTTGCCGTGTGGACGGGCTTCTCCGCCGCCGCCACGGCCGCGCAGTGGGGGCTGCACGATGCGGCCCTGCTCTTGCCCACCATGGCCGCGGCGAGTCCGCTGCTGGGCGGGGCGCTGCTGGCGGCGGCGGGCGTGTTCCAGCTCACGCCGCTCAAGCATGCCTGCCTGGCCAGGTGCCGCACGCCGCTGGGCTTCCTGCTCACCGAATGGCGCGAGGGAACGCGCGGCGCCTGGGAAATGGGCCTGCGCCACGGGGCCTTCTGCACCGGCTGCTGCTGGGCGCTGATGGCCCTGCTGTTCGTGGGAGGGGTGATGAACCTGCTGTGGGTCGCGGCGCTGGCCCTGGTGGTGTTGGGCGAGAAGGTGCTGCCCCGCGGCGAGCTGCTGGGCAAGCTGGGCGGTGTGGCGCTCATCGCCTGGGGCGCGTGGGTGGCCTTGGGCGGCTTGGGCTGATGGCGGCGGGACTGGCGAAGCGCGCCTTTACAGCAGATTCCTCGCTGCGCTCGGAATGACAGCTTGTGGGTTAGCCCTGGGGCGAAACCAGGGGCAGGTCTGACGCCGGACTTGGTACGACCTGCAACAGGTGAAGTGCCGGTATGCAGCGACCAGTGTCATTCTGAGGCCCGCTTCGCGGGCCGAAGAATCTGCTTGGTACCGCTCGGCCTCCTCGCTACACCCGCATGGCTGCCCGCGGGCGGGGTCGGATCCCCAGATGGAGGTGCGGGGGCTTTGGGCCCCCGCATCGGATGTGCGGTGCTTGCGGGGCGGGCCTAATCCCCTGCCTGCCGGCGGGCCAGCTTCTGCTGGCGGGCGCGCTCCAGCTCGGCTTGGCGCTGGGCCTCGGCCTCCGGCGTGAGGAAGGGCTGCTCGTCGGAGAAGATGAGGCGCATCCAGTCGCGGCCGTCCGACCACACGTAGGGCGTCTCCACCAGCGTGCCGGGCGCGGCGGCCTGCTCCAGCAGGCGCAGGCCGGTGCGCAGGATCGCGCGCTGGTTCTCCGGGTCCCGCGGGCGGCCGCAGGGATTGCCGAGCGGGTAGTTGGTGAACACGGCGCGGGGCGTGAAGGCGCGCTCCGTGATGTCCCGCGCCACGGAATAGACCACCGTGGGGATGCCGTTCTCTTCCAGGTGCCGCGCAACCAGACTCACGGTCTGGTGGCAGACCGGTCACACAGGGGAGAGCAGCACCGCGTCCACTTCCTGCTCCCGGGCGCGCCGCAGCACCTCGGGCGCGTCCACCTGCAGCACCTTGCGATGGCTGTAGTTGGGCAGCAGGCGCAGGGCCTCGCCGGCCAGCGATCCGATCTCGCCCGCCGCCACCAGCTCGCGCAGGCGCGTGAGAGGGAAGTAGGCATCCACGTCCGTCATGTCCGTCTGCACGCGGTCGTGGTCCACGCTCACCGAGCGCAGGCGCTCCACCGGCAGATCGGACGGCACGGGGAACACCTCCAGCTCGTTGGTGCCGATCACGCGCGGCGGCTCGATGGGCCGGCCCTGCTCGTCCAGCATCACCAGCGAGGCGGTGGAGACCAGCATCACGCGGCTCTCCGCCACCGGCTTGCGCAGGGGCGTGAAGGGGCCGTCGTTGAACTCGGCCCAGCGGTAGTCGCGCACGTAGCCCGCGTGGCGGTAGTAGGCGCGCGTCTTGTCGATGTAGCGGACGAAGTCCGTGGCGTTGAGGACGTCCGTGGCGGGTTCCATGGCCATGGCCTCAGCTATGTGGGGGGGAAGGGTCCAGTGGCGCCATCATGCCCCACGGGCGCGGAGAATTCCAGCGTTGCGCGAAGCCCGCACCGCAAGCCCGCGACGGCGGCCGGCTGTGGCCGCCGTGGGAGGCGCGTCCCTCAGGCCCCCGCTTGCAGGCGGCGGATGCGCTCCTCCAGGGGCGGGTGCGTGGCGAAGAGGGAGACGAAGCGGCCCGGGCGGCCGGAAATCTTGAGCGTGGCCAGGGCGGCGTGCTCCTCGGGCGCAGGCAGCTGCAGGCTGCGCTGCAGACCCTGCAGGGCGCCGACCATCTTCTCGCGGCCGGCCAGGCGCGCCCCGCCGGCGTCCGCGCGGAACTCCCGCATGCGGGAGAAGTAGGCCACCACGATCATGCCCAGCACGGACAGGGCGATCTCCAGCGCGATGGTGATGGCGAAGTTGGCCATGTAGCGGCCTTCGTCGCGCATGCTGGAGGTCACCGCAAAGGCGATCGCGCGCGCAATGAACATCACCACGGCGTTCACCACGCCCTGGATCAGGGTCATGGTCACCATGTCGCCATTGGCGATGTGGGTCACCTCGTGGCCCAGCACACCCTCCACCTGGGCACGGTCCATGCGGCCCAGCAGGCCGGTGGAGACGGCCACCAGCGCCCGGCTGCGCGTGGGCCCCGTCGCGAAGGCGTTCACCTCCGGGCTGTCGTACAGCCCCACCTGCGGCATGGCGGGCAGCCCGGCACGCTGCGCCAGGTGGTGCACGGTATCCACCAGCCAGCGTAGCTGCGGCTCGCGCGTGTCCGCGGGGATCACCTGCACCCCCAGCATCCACTTGGCCATCACCCGCGAGAGCGCCAGCGAGATGAAGGCCCCGCCCATGCCCCAGATCAGGACGAAGGCGGCGAGCTGCGAATAGTCGATACCGTAGGCCGTGATGTATGGCCGCACGCCCAGCACCGTCAGCAGGATGCTGATCGTGAGCAGGATCAACAGGTTGACGGCCAGGAACAGCACAATCCGTTTGGCGATGGCCATAGCGGGTCGTTACTCCTCCGAAGCAGGCACAGCAGCGCACGCCCCATTGCGTGCAATGCAATGTCGCTATTCTACCATGGCCGCCGGAACCGGGAAGCCGGCGGCGGACCCGCGCGGTGGCGCGCCGGGGGCGGATTGTGAGCGTAGCCACCCCACCATGCGGTGGGCCTCCGGTGACCTCGTCGCTTTGCCCGTCTGCAACCGATGGGCGATAATGATTCTCATAAGCTTAGAGACTTCGCATCGCTGTAGCCGCCGTGAGGCGAATGCCCTGGCGAAAAGCGCACCCGTTTGGGAATGCTCATGAAAAAGCAGACACGCTTCAATCTGATCTTCGTGCTGATCGCCATTCTGGGCGTGATCGTGCTGCAGCAGGTCATGTCCGGATTCGTGCAGGACACGACCATCCCCTACAGCCAGTTCCAGAGCCTGCTGCACGACGGCAAGGTGTCCCAGGTGGTGATCACCCAGGACCGCATCATGGGGCAGCTCAAGGATCCACTGCCGGGCGGGCAGAAGAACTTCGTCACCAACCGCGTGGACGAGAAGCTGGCGGACGCGCTGAACCAGGCCGGCGTGAAGTATTCCCAGGCGGTGCAGAGCGGCTTCCTTTCCGCCGTGTTCTCGTGGGTGGTGCCGATGCTGCTGTTCTTCGGCCTGTGGATGCTGTTCATGCGCTACATGGCCTCGCGGGGCGGCATGGGCGGCCAGTTCATGTCCATCGGCAAGAGCAAGGCCAAGGTCTACGTGGAGAACGAGTCCAAGGTGACGTTCGAGGACGTCGCCGGGGTGGACGAGGCCAAGGACGAGCTGATCGAGGTGGTGAACTTCCTCAAGGAGCCCAAGAAGTACAGCCGCCTGGGCGGCAAGATGCCCAAGGGCGTGCTGCTGGTCGGTCCGCCCGGCACCGGCAAGACGCTGCTGGCCAAGGCCGTGGCGGGGGAGGCGCACGTGCCGTTCTTCTTCATCAGCGGTTCGGACTTCGTGGAGATGTTCGTGGGCGTGGGCGCGGCGCGGGTGCGCGACCTGTTCGAGCAGGCCCGCCAGCGCGCGCCGGCCATCATCTTCATCGATGAGCTGGACGCGGTGGGCCGCGCCCGCGGCGTGGGCATCGGCGGGGGGGGCCACGACGAGAAGGAGCAGACGCTGAACCAGCTTCTCACGGAGCTGGACGGCTTCGACTCCTCCACGGGCCTGGTGCTGCTGGGCGCCACGAACCGCCCGGAAATCCTCGACCCCGCCCTGCTGCGCGCGGGACGCTTCGACCGGCAGATTCTGGTGGACCGGCCGGACAAGCGCGGCCGCGAGGCCATCCTGCGCGTGCACACGCGCGGCCTGACCCTGGCGCCGCACCTGGCCCTGGAGCAGATCGCCGCGCTCACCCCCGGCTTCACGGGCGCGGACCTGGCCAACCTGTGCAACGAGGCGGCCCTGGCGGCCACGCGCCGCGAGGCCGATCTGGTGGAGCTGGACGACTTCACGGCGGCCATGGAGCGCATCGTGGCCGGGCTGGAGCGCAAGAACCGGCTGCTCAACGAGGACGAGCGCCGCATCGTGGCGCACCACGAGATGGGCCACGCCCTGGTGGCCGCGGCCCTGCCGGGGGTGGACCCGGTGCACAAGATCTCCATCATCCCCCGTGGCATCGGCGCGCTGGGCTATACCCTGCAGCGGCCCACGGAAGACCGCTTCCTGATGCGCCGCGAGGAGCTGGAGGCCAAGATGACCGTGCTGCTGGGCGGACGCGCGGCCGAGCAGGTCGTGTTCCAGCACCTGTCCACCGGGGCCTCGGACGACCTGGCCAAGGCCACCGACATCGCCCGCAGCATGGTCACGCGCTATGGGATGGACGATGCCCTGGGCTCCGTGGCCTATGAGGCCGAGCAGAACCGCTTCCTGGGGCCGCTGGGGCAGCAGGAGACCCGCCGCTACAGCGAGCAGACCGCGCACGAGATCGACGAGGCCATCCAGCGACTGGTGGCCGAGGCCCTGCAGCGCGCGCTCTCCATCCTGCGCGAGAACGAGTCCGTGCTGCTGGAGGGCGCGCAGAACCTGCTGGAGCACGAGACGCTGGACGAGGCCGAGCTGCACCCGTTCTTCGCCAAGCTGCGCACGGGGCCCATCGCCGAGGAAGCCCGCCGCCGCGCCGCAGGCTGAGGCGGGGCAGCGTCCCCACGGTGCCAGGGGCTCGAACCGCAGACGTTGCGCGGCTGGTTTTCCAATGCCGTAGGGCGCACTGCGGGCTGGGCGCGGATCGGTGGCTGACGAGCCGCTACGGCGCGAAGTCGATGCGCGGATCCACCAGCACGTAGGCGAAGTCGGAGAGCAGATTGCCCAGCATCAGCGTGAGGCTGACGAGGGTGAGGATGCCCAGCAGCACGGGGTAGTCGCGGGCCAGCAGGGAGTTGTAGAAGAGCAGCCCCATGCCGTCCAGCGAGAAGATCTGCTCGATAAACAGGTTGCCCACGAAGAACACGCCCAGGAACTGGCCCAGACCCGTCACGATGGGGATCAGCGCGTTGCGCAGGGCGTGGCGGTAGCGCACGGTGCCCTCGCCCAGCCCCTTGGCGCGGGCCGTGGTCACGTAGGCCTTGCTCAGCTCCTCCAGAAAGGCGTTCTTCATGAGCAGGGTCAGCGTGGCAAAATTGCCGATGAGGTAGCACAGCAGGGGCAGCACGGCGTGTTGCGTGCGGTCCCAGATGCGCTGGGCCGGGCCCATCAACTCGTAGAAGTCCGACGTGCTGCCGGAGATGGGGAACCAGTTGAGGAACGAGCCGCCGCCGAAGAGCACGATCAGCAGGATGCCCAGCATCAGCGGCGAGATGGCGTAGCCCACGAACACCAGCGCGGAGCTGGCCGTATCGAACGGCGTGCCGTCGTGCACGGCCTTGGCCACGCCCAGGGGGATGCACACCAGGTAGGTGAGCACGAACGAGGCGATGCCGAACTGCAGCGAGACGGGGAACTTGCCGGCGATCACGGCGATGGCGGGCTCGTCGTGCACGAACGAGCGGCCGAAGTCCAGGTGCGCCAGGTTCCACAGCCAGATGCCGTAGCGCTCCAGCAGCGGCTTGTCGAAGCCGAACTGGTGCCGCAGCTCCTCGATGGTCTGCTGGGTCACGCCCTCGTGGGAGATGGCCCCTGGGCCGCCGGTGCCACCCGCGCCCCCGCCCAGCGCGGCGCCGAAGCGGATGTCGCGCAGCATCTGCTCCACGGGTCCGCCCGGCGCCAGGTTGATCACGACGAACGTGACCAGCGTGATGCCCAGGAAGGTGGGCACCATCACCAGCAGCCGGCGCAGGAAGTAAGCGGTCATGGGCAGGCGTGGGCGGCGCAAGCGGGCCGGCGTGGGCAACTGCGGCCCTGCGTTTGAGGATAGGTCTTCAAGCGGCTGGGCCGCTTGAAAAGCGCAAGAAATCCAATGCGGGGGCCGAGGGCCCCCACACCCCCGATATGGACCCTGACCAAGGCCGGCGCGGGCTCACCCGAAAAACGGGCCCAGGGAGCCTCGCTCACTGGTGGGGGTATGGGGGCAACGCCCCCATGGGCGAAATGCTTCTCAAAACTTAGCGCGTGGGCTGGGCGATCCACCAGTAGTCGAAGCCCACGTCGTAGGCATAGTAGGGCTGCACCTGCTTGAAGCCGCGGCGGTAGCCCACCAGCGTGTGACTGCTCTCGGTGAGGAAGGTGTAGGGCTGATCCGCGTGGATGATCTCGTGGATGCGGCGGTAGAGCTTGATGCGCTGGGCCTCCGGGATGGAGCGGGTGGCCTTGGCGATCAGGCGGTCCACCTCCGGGTTCTTGTAGCGCACCAGGTTCAGACCGCCTTGCACTGCGCTGCTGGAGGCCCACAGGGCGGTGGGATCGGGCCAGGGCGAGCGCGTCCAGCCCAGCATCACCGCATCGAAGCGGTACTCGTCGATCAGCGTGAGCAGGGTGGACCAGTCCACCACCTTGATGCGCATGTCCACGCCGGCCTTGCGCATGGCTTCCTTGGTGAGCGTGAGGATCTTCACCGAGGTTTCCGGGTCCGCCGTCATGATGGTGAAGCGGAACGGCTGTCCGTCCTTGTCCAGCACCTGGTCGCCATCCGTATCGCGCCAGCCCGCCGCGCGCAGCAGGGCGATGGCCTTGCGGATGGAGAAGTCCACCGGCTTCACGTTGGGCGAGCAGTAGGGCGAGTTGGCGGCGAAGGGCCCCACCGCCTTGGCGCGCAACCCGTGGTAGAACTTGGCGATGAACGTGTCGCGGTCGAACAGGTGCGACATGGCCCAGCGTACCCGCACGTCGTGGAAGAGCACGGAGCCCAGGTTCCAGCCCACGTAGCGGTACGAGCGAGGTGCGCGGTTCTGCACGTCCAGCTTGATCAGCGGCTTGCCCGATTGCGCCCCCAGCCCGAACAGGGGCCCGGTTGCCTCGCGCACCCACTCTTCCGGGGTGAACAGGATCACATCCAGGTCGCCCTTCTTGAAGGCCTGCAGGGCCACCTTGTCCTGGGCGATGATCTTGGTGAGCAGCAGCGTCTGGTTGTAGCGGCCCACGTTCTGCGGCAGGTGCTGCCCCCAGTAATGCGGATCCTTCTTCAGCAGCAGGGAGGCGCCCTTCTTCCAGCGCACCAGCCTGTAGGGGCCGCTGCCCATGGGCTGCTTGGAAAGCGGCGTGCGGTTGGGGTCGAGCCCCGGAAACCCGTGCCGCGGGACGATGCGCAGGCCGGCGATGTTGGTGAAGTTGCGGAAGTGGTCGCGGTGCACGGTGAAGCGCACCGTGTGCGCATTCAACACGACCACGCCGGCCACATTGCTGTAGTAGGCCTGCCACTTGGCGCGGGTACGCAACTGAGGATCGTTCAGCACGCGGAAGCTGAACGCCACGTCGTCGGCCGTGACGGGCCGCCCATCCTGCCAGCGGGCGCGCGGATCGAGGTGGAACGTGTAGACCAGCTTGTCCGGGCTGATCTCCCAGCTTTCGGCCAGCAGCGGAATGTGCGCCAGCGTCTCCACGTCCGTCTCGGACAGGCTTTCGTAGATGCGCTGGAGGATCTGGTTCGCGTAGAGGTCCGTGGCATTGAGCGGGTGCAGCTGGGCCGGGGAGACGGCGAAGTGGTCGCGGCGCACGCCGCCCTGCACGGCCGCCGGGTTGCCGCGCACCATAGCCGGCGGCGCGGGGGCCGCTCCGGGCGCACCGATCGCAACCGTCGCGCCGGCCACGGCGAGGCCGGCCAGTGCGGCTGCCCACAGGAGTCCGCCCAATCCCTTGCGCATCGCCATGTCCGATTCCAGTGTGCGCGCCATCCGGTGCCGGACGGGTCGCCGTGGGGCGCGTCAGCCGCGGGGCCGCGGCGTTTCAGCCTATGCGTTGCGGCGCGGACGGGTCAACTCCCGCGTTGCGCCGGGCAGGGATGCGGGTCGGAGCCGGTGGCTCGCCGGCCGCGGGCGGTCTCTCGTCGGATCCGTCGAACTCCCCCGTGGGCAGACCCCCGCCTTGTCCGCTTCCCCCACTAAATGATACAGATGGACGAGTTGTGGTTCGCTTTTCTTTCGCGCTCCAAGGGGAGCGTCCTGCCTCCAGGGACTGGTGATGAGCAAGGCCAACGGCTCCAAGGCCGATCTGCAAGCTGAACTCCTGCTCGATGGGGAGCACCCGGCCGGCTCCAACGGCGCGGGCGACTCCGCCACCGCGAGCAAGGCCGCGGCCAAGGATGCCGGCACGGGTCGCGGGGTGCGCAAGGCCGCCAAAGCTGCCGACAAGCCTGCGAGCACGTCCAAGGCCGAGGCCACGCCCGACGGCACGGCTGCACCCAAGCCCGAAACCAAGGCGGCCACCGAAGCCTCGCCTAAAACCAAGCCGCAAGCCGCGACCGAAGACGCCACGCCCATCGCCCAGCCGACTCCGGCTTCGGAACCGGAGGTGGCGCCAGTCGCGGCTGCCGAAGACAGCGCGCCGGAAGCCGGCGCCGCCGAACCTGCTGCCGTGGCAGAACCTGTGGTGCTGCGCTACGGCAACGACGCCGACGGCTGCTGGATGGAACTGGAGGATGGCAGCCGCGTCACGCTGAGCGTGGACGAGTGGCGCAGCGCCCTGACCCGCCACTACAAGCGCGACACCCCCGCGCAGTCCTGACCGCCGCCCCGGGCCCGCACCGCACCCCCACGCGTTCCGCGCCATGGCCCGCAATCCCCTCGCCTTCGTCTGCAACGCCTGCGGCGCGCGCTATCCCAAGTGGATGGGGCGCTGCTCGGAGTGCGGCGAGTGGCACTCCGTGGAAGAGGACCTGAGCGCCTACGGCTCTGGCGTGGTGCGTCTGCAATCCCGCCGCGCCGGGCCGGGGCAGGCCGCCGCCGCGCCGGCCGCGCGCCCCCTGCGCGAGGTGGCGGCGGAGGGCGAGGCGCCGCGGCTGGCCACGGGCATCGCGGAGGTGGATCGGGTGCTGGGCGGGGGCCTGCTGCCGGGCTCCGTGGTGCTGCTGGGGGGCGACCCCGGCATCGGCAAGTCCACCCTGGTGCTGCAGGTGCTGGACGGCATCGCGGCCCAGGGCCAGGGCACCCTGTACGTGAGCGCGGAGGAATCCGCCGCGCAGATCCGCAGCCGGGCCACGCGGCTGGGCCTGCAGGGCGAGGGCGTGCACCTGCTGGCCGAGGTGGAGCTGGAGGCCGTGCTGGCGGAAACCGAGCGCCTGGCGCCCGCGCTGGCCGTGGTGGATTCCATCCAGACCCTGCGCACGCCGGAGCTGGACGGCATCGCGGGCAACGTCTCCCAGGTGCGGGCCTGCGCGGCGGCGCTGATCCGCCAGGCCAAGGCGCGCGACTGCGCCGTAATCCTGGTGGGGCACGTCACCAAGGAGGGTGCGCTGGCCGGGCCCCGCACGCTGGAGCACATGGTGGACGTGGTGCTCTACCTGGAGGGCCGCGACGAGCGCCCGCAGCGCATCCTGCGCTCGGTGAAGAACCGCTTCGGCACCGTCAACGAGATCGGCCTGTTCGCCATGACCGCCGGCGGCATGGAGCCGGTGGACAACCCCGGCGCCCTGTTCCTGGCCGAGCGCAGCGCGGGCGCGCCGGGCACCGTGGTGTTCGTGGGCATGGAGGGCTCGCGGCCCCTGCCCGTGGAGATCCAGGCCCTGGTGGGCGAGCACGCATCCGCCTATGCGCGGCGCACCGCCGCCGGGCTGGACGGCAACCGTGCCGCCTTGCTGCAGGCGGTGATCGAGAAGCACCTGGGCGATGCCCTGGCGGGGGTGGACGTGTACCTGAACGTGGTGGGCGGCCTGCGCATCACGGAGCCCGCGCTGGATGCCGCCGTGGTGGCCGCGTTGCTCTCCAGCTACCGCAATCGCCCGGTGGATGCCGCCACGGTGGTCTTCGGCGAGGTGGGCCTCACGGGCGAGCTCCGCAGTGTGCGCTTCACGCCGGAGCGCCTGGCCGAAGCCGCGCGCCTGGGCTTCACTCATGCCATCGTGCCCCCCGCCCCCGGCGGCGCCGCGCACCCGGCCCCCCAGGGCCTGCGCGTTTCCACCGTCCCCACCGTGCAGGCCCTGGCCGAGGCGCTGTTCGGGTAGCGGCGACCGGCTTAGCCCGGCTCGCCGCCCTGGGCGGCCGGGGGCAGCTCCTGCGGACGCAGGTCGAAGTCTTCCAGGGTGGGCAGGTCGCGCAGGTCGGCCAGGTTGAACAGGCTCAGGAACTCGCGGGAGGTGCCGTAGATGATGGGCCGGCCGGGGCCCTTGTCCTTGCCCAGGATCTTCACCAGGCGCAGCTCCAGCAGGCGCCGCAGGGCGCCGGAGCAGTCCACGCCGCGCACGTGCTCGATCTCGGCGCGGGTGACGGGCTGGCGGTAGGCGACGATGGCCAGGGTCTCCAAGGCGGGCGGGGTGAGCCGCACGGTCTTGAGCGGCTCGGCCTTGGCGATCCAGGTCTTGTACATGGGCAGGGTGCGCATCTGGTAGCCGTCGCCCACCGGCACGATGCGGAAGGTGCGGCTGCTGCGCTCGTACTCCCCGTTCAGCGCGGCGACGATCTCGGCCACCTGGGGCACGCTGGAGCTGCCCAGAATAGCGACGAGCTGCCGCGCCGTGAGCACCTCGGCGGAGGAGAACAGCACCGCCTCCACCACCTTGCGGGCATCCTGCTCGTTCATCCGCTTGGCTCCCTGCTGATGGGATGCGTTCCTTCCATGGAAACCGCGGCCGGGCCGCGGGGCATCGTTCGGATCGGCAGCGCCGGATCCGTCACACCAGATAGTCGCGCACCAAGCGCCGCAGCGGGGGAATCAGCAGGCGCCGCACCACCGGCGCCAGCAGCGCCGCGCCCAGCAGGTCGGTGATGAACCCGGGGACGATCAGCCCCCAGCCCCCCAGCACGGCCAGCATGGCGTCCAGCGCCTCCTCCGTGGGCACGCGGTGGTTCTGGATGTCCGATTCCAGCTCCGTCCACAGGTCCAGCCCTTCGCGCCGGGCGAACCACCAGCCCACCGCCGCGGTCACTGCCCCCTCCAATACCACAACCGGCAGCGCGAGGTCCAGGCTAATCAGCAGCCACAGCTCCAGCCAGGGCACCAGCAGCAACAGCAGCGCCGTGACCCAAAGCATGGGCGTCACGTGGTGGCCCCCGCCGGCGGAGTGTGGCGTGCCTGCGGGGCCGGAGGGTTGGGTGGCCATGGGGCGGCGGGGTGCAGGGCGGTCGGCCCGCGCGGGCTCAGGAGGCGGCCGGTGCGCCGCGCTCGCCGCGCAGCTTGCGGGCGATGAAGAACTCCGCGGCGCGATAGGACGAGCGCACCAGCGGCCCGGCGGCCACGTAGCCGAAGCCCATCTCCAGCCCCAGGGCCTCCAGCCGCGCGAACACGTCCGGATGGATGAAGGCGCGCACCTTGAGTTTGCGGCGGTCGGGCTGCAGGTACTGGCCCAGGGTGAGGAAGTCCACGTCCACCGCGCGCAGGGCGCGCATGGTCTCCAGCACCTCGTCCTCCGTCTCGCCCAGCCCCAGCATCAGCGAGGACTTGGTCCTGATGTGCGGGGCGCTGCGCTTCACGTAGTCCAGCACGCCCAGGGACTGCGCGAAGCTGGCGCGCGGATCGCGCACGGGGCCCTGCAGGCGCTCCACGGTCTCCACGTTGTGAGCGATCACGGCGGGCTTGGCGCGGACGATCTCGTCCACCAGGTCCGTGCGGCCCTGGAAGTCCGGGATCAGCACCTCGATCAGCAGTTCCGGGCTGGCCAGTTGGCTGCGGCGGATGGTCTCCGCGAAGTGCCCCGCGCCCTGGTCCGGCAGGTCGTCGCGGTTCACGGAGGTCAGCACCACGTAGTCCAGCCCCATCCCGCGGATGGTCTCCGCGATGTTGGCGGGCTCGGCGGCGTCCAGCGCCCCGGGGTGCCGCGCCGTCTTGACCGAGCAGAAGCGGCAGCCGCGCGTGCAGGTATCGCCCATCAGCATGAAGGTGGCCGTGCCGCCCTGCCAGCACTCGCCGATGTTGGGGCAGCGCGCCTCCTCGCACACGGTGTGCAGGCGCAGGGTGCGGGCCTGCCTGCGAATCCAGGCGAAGCGCTCGCCCTGGGGCACCTTCACCTTCAGCCAGTCGGGCTTGCGGGCGGATTCGGGGGCGACGGATTCAGGGGTGTTCGGATCGCGCAACAACCTTGTGCTCCAGTCGGTTCAGGCGGGCCTCGCGCTCGTCGGCCGGCAGGGCCCCCAGGGCCTCCACCGCCGCGTAAAAGCGGGGAAAGTCGCGCCCGCTCTCAATGAAGAGCGCGCGGAAGGCCGCGACGTGGCGGGCGTACTGCTCGACGCCCGCGAGATAGGCATTGTTGAGCGGCTGGGCAAACCAGTCATCATAGTTCAACAGTGTAAACGACGACCGTTCCTTTTGATAGTCCTGGCGCATGGCCTCGAACAGCGCGGGCTTGCGCGTCCGCTTGTCCGCGTCCGGCAGGTCGGAGCCGTACAGCTCCGCCAGCCGCGCGCGGCCCCGCCGCACGATGTCCAGGAAGCGCTGTTGATCGGCCCGGATGGCCTCGTAGCGCGTGATGAGGGCGGGATTCTCGCCCGGCTGCGAGAGATAGCGACGCACGCCCTCGCCCTCCACGAACACCGCGAAGGACTCGTTGAAGTCCGTGGCACCCTTGAGGAAGTACAGGCGATGGGTCTGCTCGTGGATGATGGTGCCGATGAGCTCCGTGTCGTCCCCGGCCAGGAAGGTGTTCAGCACCGGGTCGTTGAACCAGCCCAGCGTGGAATACGCCCGCACGGGGCGCACCAGGGTATCCAGCCCGTCGGCGTGCAGCTCCGCCGCCTCGGCCTGCGCGTCGGCCTTGGCAAAGTAGCCGCGGTAGCCCAGGCAGCCCACGATCGGGTAGCAGAAGCGGTGCTCGGCCAGGGAGAGCGCGGGCGTGGCCACCACCAGCCAGCTCACGTAGGGCCGGCCCAGGTCGGCATAGGTGGTGTAGTGGCCCTTGGTCGGCAGCGCCAGCGCCTTGGTGGCGAAGTCCTGCACGCTCAGCACCAGGCGCAGCTTGCGCTTGGTCTCGGCGGAGACGGCGGGGTCCGCCAGCACCTCGCTGATGGGCTCGCGCTTGTGCAGGATCTCCCACTGCCCCAGGCCCGCCTGCCAGTAGTAGGCGATCTGCGAGCAGCCCCCCAGCAGCGGCAGCAGGGCCAGCCCCACCGCCAGGTGCCGCAGGCGCCGCGACAGCCAAACGCGGGCGCCGCGCGGCGACGCAGGCTGGGCGGCGGGCGAGGCGTCGTGGGCCGGTGGTTGCGGGAGCACGGGTGCGGGCAAGCGGCGGCCTCCAGGGCGGCGGGGGAGCGGTGCGGCTCCAGGGTGGCGCAGGGGGCGCAGCCGCGCGCCGGCGCCTCAGGCGGCCTTGAGGCGCTGGAAGAAGCCCTGCACGGCCGAGACGAAGCGCTGGGGTTGCTCCAGCATCACAGAGTGGCCGCAGTCGGGCACGATGGAGAGATGGCTCTCCGGCAGGGCCGCGGCCAGGCTGCGCGCCAGGGCCGCGAACTTCTCGTCCAGCTCCCCCGCCACCACCAGGGCCGGCAGGGACAGGTCGCGCAGGTGACCCCACACGGACGGCAGGGCGCCAGCGCCCATGCCGCGCAGGGAGTTGGCCAGCCCCACGGGCGAGTTGGCCAGCCGCTGCCGCCGCAGCACCAGGCGCTGGTTGGGGGGCAGGCGCTGCAGGCTATCGAAGAGCGGCAGGCCCATCCAGTAGTCCACGAAGGCCTCCATGCCCCAGCCCGGGATGCGGGCCGCCAGGGCCTCGTCGGCCTTGATGCGCTCCGCCCGCACGTCCAGCTCCGGGATGCCCGCGGTGGTGGAGACCAGCACCAGCCCCTCCACCCGCGCGGCGCGGTGCACGGCCATCTGCAGGGCCATGCGCCCGCCCATGGAGTAGCCCATCCACCAGGCGCTCGGCACCTTGAGCGCCTCCAGCACATCGTCGAGCTGCTCCAGGCAGGCGTCCAGCCGATAGGGCGCCAGCGCCTCCGGCTTGGGCGATTCCCCGTGCCCGATCAGGTCCACGGCCACGGTGGGGCCCACGCGGCGCAGGGCATCGCGCACCCAGTCCCAGGCGTGGCGATCCTGCGTGAAGCCGTGCAGCAGCACCAGCACGGGTCGCCCGTCGTGCAGGTTCGGGTCGGCATCGTAGGCCAGCTTCAGCTTTGCCATGGCTCCTGCATCCAGTGGGGGTGGGGGTGTGCGGATTCAGCCGCGGGTCAGGTCGCGCCCGTCCGGGAAGGCCTCGGCCAGCCGCGTGGCCACGGCCTGCCAGACGCGGGCGTGCAGCTCGCGGTTGGCGTGGCGGTCCGTGCGCACCTCGATCACGCGGGGCCCGCCGCCGGCCTGCGACTCGGCCAGGGACGCGGCCACCTGCTCCCGGAACGCCGCCCAGTCGCCAGGCCGGCTGTGCGGGATGCCGTAGGCGGCGCACAGCGCGGCGAAGTCGATGCCGTGCGGCGTGCCGAAGTAGGTCTCGTAGGCGGCCCCGTACTCCGCGATGGGCAGCATCTCGAAGATACCCCCGCCGTCGTTGTTGATCAGCACCACGGTGAGCGGCAGGTTGTGCTGCCGGGCCGCCTGCAGGCCGTTCGCGTCATGGTAGAACGCCAGGTCGCCCGTGACCAGCACCGCGGGGCCCGCGCCGCGCCGCTGGGCCGCGGCGGCCGCACCCAGGGCGGAGGAGAGCGTGCCGTCGATGCCGTTGGCGCCCCGGTTCACCACGTGCTGCACGGGCTTGGCGGTGACGGGCGTGAACACGGCCAGATCGCGCACGGGCATGCTGCTGGCCGTGAACTGCACGGCGCCGGCGGGCAGCAGCGTGGCCAGCTCGCGGAACACGCGGCCCTCGAACCATTCGTCCGCCAGCCCGGCGGGCGGGGGGGCGGCGAAGACGGCGTCCACGGCCTCGGCCGCCAGCCGGTCGGCCTCC
>Ga0209919_1000055_pt1 | contig 58351 bp, 94 predicted proteins | sample SalPon2A_C_D2_MG_FD_185721 | JGI IMG/M metagenome (GOLD analysis project Ga0209919, IMG submission 185721) | Soil microbial communities from South San Francisco under conditions of wetland restoration - Salt Pond MetaG R2A_C_D2_MG (SPAdes)... | ecosystem: Environmental > Terrestrial > Soil >... | reverse complement strand
GCAGGGCCAGAGCCATCATAATGTTCAATCCCGCCAGTAATACTCAAATTGTGAACGTCCTCAACAACAATATCATCCCCATAATACTGCAAGGCGTAATGATTTATAAATACGTTTTCAGGCTTTTTGCCTGTGGTATCGCTTTTCTTGATTCTTAACATCGCTCCCCCAGCGTGACCACCATTAATGTCGGCGTCTGTGAATCGAACCCCGTTTATATCCCCCTCAATAACAAACAAATCATCATCAATAGCGTTTCTTTGCCAAAAGCCATAATTAGCAAAGCCGTGAAGCTTTAAGTCGTAAAAAGTTATTTCTCTCGTGCTTGCAAAGTCTCTTGTGGTGTTGTCGTAAATCCCCGATTCCCCGTAATTGTAAATAGATTGCAGGGTATAGAATGTAAGAATATTTGATTGTTCATTCCAATCTGCTGTAGCAACATCGCCCTCTTGTGTTCCAACCTCAAAAGATTTATAGGTGTTCGCTACCCCACAACCACGAAGAATAAGCCTGAAAAACTGCGACTCTCGGACTTCACCCATTTGCCCTGCAGCCCCGTAAGCAGTCCCGCCTTGAAGGCCAAGACTTACCCCCGTTCCATTGAGATACCACGTAGAAACGTCAAGCCATATTGTCCGGTCAACACGGTTATACGTCCTAATTCCATGCGTCCCTAATGGGTCAAGCTGCCGTGTTCCTACAACACTAAAACCGTTTAAAATTACCCCTTGCTTGTATTCAAGCGGAGAGATACCCTCGGACGTAACCCCCATACCACCGTCAGCGCCCCCAAGGGGGTTGGGAGTAGCTTGCCCCCACGTATCGTTAAGAGTTAAAAACCATCCACCAGCATACCCCGGCAATGGGGCAAAAAGAGTGTCATATGCACCAGCACCCTCAATTAATCCAGTATCATCAATGACTGCCTCATCATCATACATATAGACACCTTCGGAGAAATAAATCTTTCCCTGGTTGTCTGCCGCCCAAGCAACTGCATTTTGAATTGCCGTCGTATCGTCTGTGCCAAACTTCATCCACCTGTAACGACTCGTAGTACTTGCGTTGTTAGCAAGAGTCGCAACGGTTGTTGATGACACGCTTGATATTGTGGTTACAAGGTTTGCACCAGCAGCGCCAACTCCTTCAATGGCGATATCTTTGCCACCATCTGTAGCCGTGTCAGTAAACACAGCTTCAGTACACGTTATAATAGGGCTACCAGCTGTCATATGGCAGCCTGTACCATGCCCCATCCTAACCGTGTCTATGTCCGTCACATCCGTTGAAGCCGCATCAGCCAATGTTACAGAATAATCATTAGGAACAGCTGTAATAGTTGTTTCAAGTGTTGCCCCGGCTGTCCCGGCACCGGGGATGATAATAATTTTGCCAATTTGTCTGACTCCAAAAAACTGGTCAAGACAGGTTAATGTCGTTGTTGATGTAGCTGTGTCGATAGAGCAACTTTGGGGATACATATTGAAACCAGGATGAATAACCCCGTCTCCTTTGGCCCCAAAGTCAAGCTTGGCGTCGGAGACGGTGACTTCACTGTTAAGGTTATTAATCGCCGTCATAGCTTCGGCAAACGCCGCTTCTGCATCCGTCGCAGCATAAAGCCCTCCCGCGTCCTCAACGGAAGTTCCCGCCGCTGTAATCGTAATTGCATCGCTCCCGCCAATGGCATGAGTCGAGGCATGGGCCGCAGGAGCAATCCCGGACCCTTGTAGAAACCACACACCCCCGGCTCCGGCATCATCCGGCTTGATCGTATCCGGGGAGCTTTCAGAAGTCTCGTCCGTCGCATCATAGGTATATAAATAGACCTTTGACCCGGAGAATACCGCCGCAACGTCACCGGTTGACAAGTCCGCAGCCGCCTTCCCGTCGAGTGAGGTGCCTCCGCCTGTCAGCCCATCTCTCCAGATAACTTTGTTGTCGGCGAATGCCGGGGCAACCAGCAACAACGTCAGGGTTAGACCAATAAACAGTTTCCTCATTTTTCAACTCCATCTTGCCCCCCGAAGGGGGCTTTAGGGATCGGCTGTCTCACGACGGGCGGTTTTTACGTTAAGCCGGGGTTGGGATTGTGATGTTATTGGTATTACTCAGGGTCATTGTCCCGCCGTTACTAGCCACCTGAGAATTATCTTCCAAACAAACCAGCGCAGCCCCAGTAATGGTATCGCTCGAATTAATCCAAAGGCACCCACAGGCGGCGGTCAGGGTTTCGCCTGCGCCGGTCGTCCATTGCGCGTTTGGCACGTCAAGAACACCGTTGGTATTGACGATAGGCGTCAATGCTTGGCCTCCAGCAGTGTATCCGTTTGCGGTTGTTAACTCGTCAATCCCACTGGCAGCATAGGTTGATGCAGCGGTAATGTTGGCGGTGTCGGAATGCAGTGTTGCCCACATGTAGCTACCTCCGGCAGTTGAAAGCCGTCCGGCAATAAAATCTCGTAAAGCTGTACTTGCAGTAATGTCGGCCATTTTTAAAACTCCTTCTAATAGGGGATAGCCCGTCTCACGACGGACGGTTAATCTTCTTCATCACCTTGCTTTACCTCTCCGTCGAAAAATGGCGGGGGAAATTTCTTTTCCTGTTTCCACCTTGGGATCAGACTGACCCAATAAGGGCAGGGCTTGTCCTTTTCCGGGCAGTTCTCCGGGTGCCAGAGCGCATGAAACTTTATGATCGGCCACCAGTGCTTGTGCCTCGTCGCCCTAAAGGCAATGTACCCTCCAAGCTTACGGCGCAGACGCATGGCAAAAGTGAAGCAGTTACCCCACATCAATACCCCCAAGCAGTTGATCGTTGCGCTCCTCGTCGTCCCTTATCCAGATAAACCTTTGCACCACTCGCAACCCTAAAAAGTCGATAGCCTTCGATGATACAGTTGCTGTTCATGGCGCGTATTTCACTTGGCGGCGGTGGCTGGCCATAACATTTTTGTGCCCAAACCTGTCCAACATTTCCTTCCAGGCATTTGCCCGCCAGCGCCACATGTCATCTTTGATGCACATCTCCCGAATGATTTCATTGGCCAGGAGGAAAAACGATCGAGGAATAAGCCCCTTGCGCATCAACTCAAATAACGCATCATGAACAAAGGACCCGCGCATCGAGCTAGGGGTGTCAATTGTCGGGCCGCTGGCCCCATCCGATGCAAACCCATGTTTGAGCACCAGAAGCCCCCCGGCACGGATTTCGATCCAGTCGGTCTTGACACCAGCGTAGGGGGACAAGGATGGAATCAAAAAACTGATTTCTTTGTCGGATAGCTGGTACTTGAACCCCTCGACATAGGCCATAATGTCCTGTTGAGGGGTAATCAGATCGCTCATTTCAGGTCGTCCTTATCAGGTGCCAGCCGCTCCTCCATCTCATCCAACCGTCTTTTCTGATGATGCTCAGAAATATAAAAATAGATGATCAGCGCAACGACTAACAGCAAGCCCTTGATGTCCAGGGTTGCGACAAGCTGTTGCAGCATTTCCGTGTCGATGTCGGCGTTGACGCCATCGGACCCGGCGATGACGATCATTGCCAGCCCGAGCAATTCTTTATATTTATTCAAAAAGGAATCTTTCATGGTGCAACCCCTATCCCGCGCACCAGGGCGCTAGTCAACGCGCTGGCCAACTGACTGTCAGACCCAGCCTTCCCCGCCGAAGCCGTAAGCCCACAAGCGGAGCCAGCCGGGTTTTCGAGTGTGCGAAAAAATGAGGTGTAGGACGCCTTGCAGGTTTCGCCATCGTCTGGGTTTGTGATGGTAACGCTCATACTGGTACACCCCTGTAACGAAGCCAGCAGCACCGGCAGCAGGATCAGTAGAATCAGAAACTTCATTTCCCAACATCGCTCACAGATCTTATTCATAACGACGATCCTTTTCCCCTTGGGTGTGGACCCGGACACGGGTTCGGTCGCTTAATGTCTGCCCACTCGTTCATGTCATTGCCCTTTCTTTTTACTTTTTGCCTTTGTCTGCCCCCTTAGTCCTCCATCGCTCCGCACAGCCGGTCCGATTTGGCGGCGGGACAGTCTTTAGGGTTTTGCCGGTAGCGGCACAGATCGGGGTCGATGTGACACAAGGGTTCTGGCATTGACGACATCCGCGCTTCTCTGTCTTCCGCTGTTCGCAAAGGTCGTACATCGCCTGTCTGATTTGATTGACCGCCATAGCTCATCCCTATCACCCCAAACAAGCCCGGCAATTACCACTATAGTTGTCGCCGCAGAGCTTGCACATATTGGTGAATTGCCCGACCACCCCAGAACAGATCGCCTCGGCAACCGCCTGTTGCGTTTCCGGGTTCAAAATCCACTCGCGTTCAAAGTCGTTACTGAGAAAGCACAGCTCCACCAGAACGGCGGGGCCGTTAGTACCGGTCAGTATCTTGAATTTGGCTTCCTTGTCCGGATCTCCGTCGCTCAAATCTTTCCGCAGGCGGATGTCAGGAAAGCGTTTTGCGAAACTCTCAAGAATTTCAGTGGCGAATTCGTCCGAGTCGGTTTCTCCGGGAGAGGTGAAAATTTCAAATCCCCCTGCCGATTCGTGCTCTGATTGGTTGCAATGAATAGAGATCGTCAGGTCAGGACGGGACATGTGCTCTATGTTGCAGCGCTCTTGGAGATCTTCCTGGAGATCGTCTCGGAGAGAATAATCAGCCAGGCGGGTCATGCCAGCAAATACGCCCTTGCGGGACAGTTCGCGTTGTAGCAGGGAAGCAACATTGAGGTTGATGTCTTTTTCTTGCACCCCACGACTGACGGCTCCGGTAAATCGTCCGCCATGGCCAGGGTCTATAAGGAAATTCAGTTTCATGGCGTGTTCCCCCCCGCTGTCCTCCAAGCTTCAATACCTATCTTTGCCAGCCAACCAATCCCACTGAGAACGCCGATCAAAATTGCTGATCCAACAATTTTTGTTGCAGAATTCCATGTGTTGACAAACTTATGAATAAGGTAAAGGTCGTCGCTTGAGAAGGGGCATTCTTTGTTTGCTGGGGCACAGCCGACGGTGCTGATATGTTCACTGAAAGCTTCTTTGATAAGTATCTTTAGTTGGTATTCATCAAACCCTGGGATTGTGCTTGGTTGGCCGTTCTGAGAGGTTTCTTTCGACATGGGTTTTCCCTGAAAACAAAAAAGGCCGCTAGCGCAAACGCGCCTACGGCCTTCCCAGATGGTAAACTACCGTGGAAAGTAGCCTGATTACTTAAAGAAACTTCCCACAATTCTGTTCTAAAGTCAACAATTATGGAAAGTTTTCTGCGTTAAAACAATACCCGGTGACACCGCTAGGGCAATTATGGGCTACAACATCGCGGGGGCCGGTGAGACTATTAATTATATTTTACTTGTTAATTCAAAAAAAAACACTACAATAAAGAAAATAAAAACAACTGGTGGGGTCGAGGCTATTGGTTGTTATGAGATCGGCAAATGCCGGTATACCCCGTTAAGGAACCTCGACACCTGACGGGGTATTTTATTTTTACAGAGAGGGAAGATGAATTATCAATTCGATGTTGGAACGGCAGTTAGATATGGGGTAAACCAGGCGATTATTATCGCCAATTTCCAATTTTGGATAATAAAAAACAGAGCGAATGGTAGTCATAATTATGACGGAAGGACATGGACTTATAATAGTGTTCAGGCGTTCACGGAGATTTTCCCTTTTTGGACGGAAAGCCAAATCAGATATTGCCTGCAAACGCTTGTTGACTCAGGTGTTTTGGTTAAAGGAGAGTATAACAACAACAAGTACGACAGGACCGCATGGTACGCATTTGCTGAAGAGTCAAAGTGGATTTGTGAAATTTCCAATATCGAGTTGGGAAAATTCACAAGTCGAGGTGAGAAAATCCCCGAACCTATACCAGATAATAAACCAGATAATAAACCAGATAATATACCAGATAATAAACCAGATAATAAACAAAAATATGGTAGCCATGTCAGGCTGTGCGAAAAACAACATAAATCGTTAAAAGAGATGTTGGGGGAAGACCAGCTTTCAAGCTATATTGACAAGGTTAACGATTACTGCGCATCTAAGGGCAAGAAATATAAGGACTATGCGGCGACTATCCGCAATTTTTGGCGGAGGGATGGTGAACCGAAACCAGGAAGGAACCCAGAGGGAGGACCGAGTGATGGAGGTGCGGGACTGGCAGGCGGCCCAGGAGAGGCTGGAGAAAAAGCGCAAGGAGCGAAAGCAAAGGGTTCAGCAAACAGGAAGCGAACCAGCGACGATTGGTCAGGCACTATGCGGAATGGGATCAACGATCCCCCGGGCTTCGCAGCAGAGCTGCGAGAAACACCGGGTTGAACTAATCATTGCCGAGCACACCGGCGAAGAATTTTGCCCGAAGTGCGTCAAAGAAGAGGCCGATGCTCTGGCGGAAGAACTTATGGCTAAGGTTGCCAAGGAAGAAATTTTAAACAAAGAAAGACGCGAGCAAGAGAAGACCCAAGCTCGGTTTGAGCGGTGTCGGATTGGCCGTCGGTTCGCTGCTGTGAAATTCGATGATTACAAACCTCCAACTCCGGAGGCAGAGAAGGTTTTGCACTTCTGTGAGAGATATGCAGCGACATTTGAGGATCGCCTGGCGGCTGGTGACAGCATTTGTATGGTCGGCAACTATGGCACAGGAAAAAATATGTTGTCTGCGGCAATTTGTAATGAGGTGATGAATAATGGTTATACCGCTATTCATTCGACGGCGATCAAAATTGTCAGACGAGTGAAAGCGACCTGGAACAACAAAGAGGATGAGCAGACGGCTATCGATGAGTTCGCCTTGCCAGATCTGCTGGTGATCGATGAGGTGGGAGTGCAGTTCGGGTCGGCAACCGAAAAGATGTTTCTGACGGAGGTGATCAACGAGCGCTATGAGGCCCAGAGGCCAACGATCATTATCAGCAATCTCCCAGCAGAGGCTCTTGAGGTATATTTGAGTGAGCGAGCAATAGATCGATTTTACGAGGGAAATTCTAGGGTGTTGGTTTTTAATTGGGAGTCATATCGGCGGCGGGGGGGCATGAAATGATTCTTGTCGTGACTGCTTATAGGTGGGGCGACCAAGAAAGTCACAGTTATGTGGTCGGCGCGTATCTTAATTATGGTTCTGCTGCCTATGCAGCTGACGTGGAAAAGACATGGCGCGGTGGCAAGTACGAATGCAAGATTACTGAGCACACGATTGGCGAAATTGAAGAAAAAAAAGACGAATACCACAAGAGCTGTATTTAGCGCATAACGTCACTTGATTTACTGGTTAAAGTGTGAGGAGACTTATAGATGAGTGAAGATCTGTCATTGCGAGAGTTTTTAGAGGTACTAGCAGGCTGTAGCGGAGACGAGGCTATTGATGTTGTCGCTAAGTTTCAAGTCGGGGCGATAACTGTTGAAGGAATTAGCGCCGACGAGTACGAATAGAACGGTGAAGATAACCGGCGGCGGCGCTACGCACAAAAACATTGACGGGTTGATTGCATGGTTGTATTGCGGCTTATTCCCCGTAGTACGTAGGCTCGTTTTTCTCGGCTTGCCATGGCATAAGCTTAAGCTCTTTATTTTCTTCCGTAAGTTCAGAGATCGATTCTTTAAGTTTGGTAATTTCTTGAAAATGTATTTTCTTGAGGTTAGAGATGGTTTTATTGTGCTCGCTATCGCAAATTTCAATCTTCTCCCGGAGAGCAGAGAGTTTATTATTAACTTCCTTGAGCGAACTTCTACTCCGAATATCGTCAAGGACGGCGAGGATTGCAACGCCAGCAAGAACGAGAACGAGACCCCAAACATGTTCGATAGGCATAATGTGCCTCCGACTTTACATTAAGCAATACAACGGTAGTGATAACCGGCGGCGGCGCTACGCAACGAGGACCACCGAGCTAATCAAATTTAGGCAGACGTATTTTCCGTCCGGTTGATTTCATGGTTAGCTGTCTTTTATATTGCAAATATTGTCAAAGGAGAATTCTACCGTGTCATTTATGGCTAATTCAGGTGGAAGTTCTTTTTTGGGTTCAACGCTGACAACTTTACCAGTAAGAATTTGGTCGGAAATTGTTTTGATTTTCACATCAATATGGACATTACCAAGAATGAGAGTGGCTATTTTCAGGGGCTTTATTTCTGGCCTTTCTTTAAAAGCACCGCCAGCGATAACTGTGTTTTCAGCAAAGTTACACTCTCCAAAGTTTGGCTTTTTGATTTCGTCCATTTGGTGCCTCCATAAAGGTTATAAATATGGGAGATAAAGTTGACTACGCGTTAAGAATACTTTCTCGCCACCCTTACAATCAAAAGGATGATGACAAGACACTATTACTGCGAATTTCCCGCGAAACGGCGGAAAAACTCATGGAGCATTTTGAGTGGGACATTAGGGTTAACCCGGATAAAAAAGAGTCAGACATTTATTTTACCGTTGAATCAATGATTTAAATTAAACAGCTAACGACCCGCATAAGCTGCGGCGACGTGAAGCAACAAACTATTACCGCATTAATCGGCCTAAAACAGATGTATGTTCCGTCCGCTTGATGCACTGGTTAGATTTTAAAACGGCGTGGCTGCGAAGCAGACATAAGGGGTTGTTTATGGGGTTTTACAAGGTAAGAAGTAATGAGTGGGTAAAGCCACAAATGAATAAATACGAAATGAAATGTTGCGATTGTGGGTTGATACATGAAGTAGATTTTAGAGTAATAGAGTTGCTGAAAGAACACGACGACGGTACAGCAATAGCAACAATCGCGGGTGATAATTTTAGGGTTCAATTCAGAATGAGGAGGCTAGGCAATGAGCAAAAGTAAACGAGCGGCGGTGCCCTGGATCGGGCATTTAGCGCAGACGGTTCTTCCGTCCGGTTGATTAGTTGGTTAAATTGCGCTCTTGAAAGGAGCAACATTATGAGAAATAACCTTATTCTTCAATTTTTCTGCTCAGAATGCGGTGCCCTGCTAGGCATAAAAAGACAGTCGGAGCAGACGGTTAAGTGCCAATTTACGACAACTGATATGGATAACCCGCCATTGCCCACTGGTGGATGTATGGAAAAGGTGCCAGGGATACAGGTTGTTCCTTGCCGAAAGTGCATTACAAAGTACACCGGCCCGGCGAAAGCAATGGCGTTGGCGCTGAAAGATATGCAAGCAATTTAACGCCAATGTTAAGCGGTGGCGGATGGGCGGTGACTAAGAGACAGACGCTTTGTTCCATCCGCTTGAACTAATTGTTAGCCTTATTCTGAGAGGCATTGAAAATGGAACTGTTGGAAAAAGCGAAGAAGCTCGCAAAACACACTGAGCAATTAGCAACAACGCCACATTGGGGAGTTGATGACCAAGACACGCTTGAGTGGTTGATCGCAGAGGTTGAAAAGTGGCAGCAAGAGTTTCACGCACGTTGCGATGTGCAACTTGACGAGTTTCGTAAAGTAGGAATGCGCGAAGGTGTTGAGGAAGTGATTTGGTTTATCACCGAAAAACTATTTGACCCCGAAACCGCAGACAAAATATCAGAGCATTTTATTGGCGAGGGTATTTAATTTGCCGAAGGCTGGCTAACGGATGGCGATAACCGGCGGATTGCCGACGATGGAGGACCACCGAGTTGAACAGCCTAAGAACAGAAGCTAATTCCCGTCCGGTTGATTTACTGGTTATGCGGCAGAGGTGGATATGAAAGCAACGACCATTATAAAACAGAAGCCCATAACAAACACGAATACAGAGTCAACAGCCTGGACTATTGAGTTGACCGGAGAAGGGTCATATAGGGAAGTAAAGTGGTTAGAAGAAAAATTAGCTGAAATTTTTAAAGCTACATAACGCCCATGATAAGCGGTGACGGATGACCGCTGAATAGAAACCACACCAGTATTTTCATCCGCTTGATTTGCTGGTTGTACGGCTTACCTACGAAAGGGGAATACAGATGAAAAAGGCGAGATTGTTTTATTGGGAAGAAGGGCACGACTCATGGATACCAGTGCCGGTTAATGTTGATGGGGAACTTATTTGCACAGAGGATAGCATGGATGAGGGAGAGGAAATAACGCTGCGGTTCAAGAGGTTCGACATGACCGATGAGGAAATGGCAGCGCTTCCAGAAGTGTAGCCGTACAACAGGGATTAGGCGGGCTCTATAGACCTATAAACGGTTTATAAGCCATTTGGTTTAATTGGTATTAGGTGTGGGGCATAATGCCCCACAGAAAGGAATGGTATGACCAACATATTATGTAGAAACAATTGCGGTGGGCCCTACCACCAAACGACCGACAAGTTTGACCCAGACAAGACCCCCAATGGTAGTATGTTCGCTCTCAATGAACCATTCAAGGGAAACGGGTGGGCCAGTTTCCCAGAACACTCCGGGGTTACTGGTGACGCGATAGAGTGCCCTAATTGCGGTGCTCCATATGCGGATATTTATGGCAAGGTGCGGGTTGACGGTGCCAAAAAACAGGGCATTCAGCCTCCGGTCAGCGTTGACGCCTCGGTTGCGGACACTCTCAGCGATGGCGACGGCTACAGCGAGGAGGCTCACAACTTGGACGCCAAGATTCGTGAACTCTACGTATCTGGTATGAAGCCGAAGGAAATCGCGGATGAGTTGGGGATTGGTCACTACATGGTGGTGGTTAACCGGCTGAAGAAGATTGGGGTGTATAGAAAGTGACTAATCTGCGCTACTACGGACCGGACATCCTCGGATCTAATAATTTCCTCGTTATCCTCGATGGTGACGAAAAATCCCCTTTTTTGAAAAACGTCCTCTGGGCCGACCAGGAGAAACAGGTCTGCGCCCTGCCGGTTCCGGTCATCGAGGACGGGGTGAAAAAGCTGGCACTTGGCCAAGACACCAGACCGTTCAAGATTGTCGATGTGCGCAAAGGCGGCGAAGATAAGCCGTCAGTTATGGTGCTTAAAAAAACCCACAAAGGCCGCGCTATCGTCATGGGCGCCGGGACGTCGCTCATTGGAGACATGAGCAATGTCGGACGGACAGATAAAGATCTTCTGATCAGCGTCAACTGGCGACCGATGAAATACTACCAGGCCGATATCGCCGTGTTTGTTGATAGGTGGGTTGGCGAGGTAAAGGAGATGGCGAGGGCCAAGAGGGTCATTTCTATCTGGGGGCAGTATAGCGACTATCTGATTGACGCCGATGAGACAGCCTGCTGGTTTTTCCAATCATCCCCTTTTCTGGCGATGTGGCTGGCTCACCTGATGGCCGACGAGGTTGTCTTGTGCGGGTTCGACCTTTACACTGACGGGCAGTATGTTGATGGAGCGGCGGTGGAGGCGAAGGAACGGCTTGGCCTGGAGCTGTACGGTTGGAAGTTGGCGTCGAGATACCTTGACAAGGACAAAATCAGGGCTGTGAGCGGGCCCCTGACTTCAATTTTTGGGGAGGCGCAGTAAACTACCCCGCCGCAAGCGACGGAGCATTATGGTCAACCGAAGTTGCCACATAAGGCCGGGTTACGGCGACCCTGGAACCCTCGGCAGAGGGAGCCAACTTGGCAAGATTCCGACTCGCGTTCAAGTCGCTGTGCGCCAGGTTTCCACAGGCAGAACAGGAAAAACGATGCTTCAACCGAGTACCGAGACAACCACACACCGCGCAAGTCTTCGAACTGTAGGCGGGATCGACGATGGCCACTGCCAGCCCCACACCTTCGGCCTTGTAGCGCACGAAGGATTGAAGCTGTGCGAACGCCCACCGATGCAGCCGGGCACGAACGCGTTTGCCAGCCTTGATGTTTTTGCGGATGTGCGTGAGGTCTTCCAGAACAATGGTCGAAGCGCCCGAAGTGAGGGCTTCCGCGACGATGGCCTTGCTGGCTTCGTGGTTGACATGCTTCATGTGCCGGGCTTCGCGACCGGAGACTTTGCAGAGCAGTTGTTTGGCACTCTGCGAGCCGTTGCGTTGAAGCCGACGACGAAGGGCAAGATACTTGTCGCGGGTGTGACGGAGACGACTGCCACCGATGATCTTTCCGGCGGAGGTGGCAGCCAGGTTATTCTCGCCCACGTCTACCCCCATGCTGCCGCCACCAGTCGCGGGCGGGGCATCGGGGAGGTCGAGGACAATATTCAGAAACCAAGTGTTGCGTTTGCGGAGAAGTTCGGCCTCCTTGATTTTTCCTTTGGCCAGATATTCTGCCTGGAATTTACCGGGCAACATCGGGACGGCCTGCCGCCCGGCCATGGTGTAGAGCGAAACGATATCGCCCTTGACGGAGAAGGTGCGGGCATCGAAATGGACACACCCGGTGGGCTTGAAGACAACGGTCGGGACCTCATCCTTGCGCCTGAGCTTCAGCCCCTTGTAGGCATTGGCTACGGCCTTGATGGCATTGCAGACCATTTGCGATCCAAGCGGGGAGACCTCCCTCACCGGGTAATAGGCCAAATGGTGTAGCGCAACACGGTTCCAGCAGCGGTTGCCGCGGGCGAAAGGGACCACAAGATTGCAGACGACGGCGAACTCGGCCTGTAGCGCAGAAAGGTATGATGACTGCTCAGTGGTCGTATTCAGCTTGACGGATACGGTTCGTTTCATATAGGATAATATAACACCGATTGCACTGACGTGCAACCCCTTTTCCTCCCCGCCCCAAGGGACGGGGTATCCAAGGAGGTTTTTCGATGATTGCCGTACCAGCCGGAAGAGTCGTTGCGCGGTAGTTATTTACCAGATTATCGCGCTAATCGGTTCTGGCATTGTAAATCCCATTAAACCGCTTGGCAACCTTCTGCATCTGCTCTTCTGCCCTTTTCGCAGCCTCGTTGTTCCCCGCGTCCAACAAGGCATACCGACGCTTGCGCAGATTGCTTAACGATCTCCGATAGGAATTTGCCAGCCTGTACAACCGCGCCTCGGGATGTTTAATACGGTATTCCCTCTTGTCAGCCAATGGCATTTCCTTCAGCGCAGCACGGGATGCTGCGATACTTTTCAGATTATCATAAAAGCGGGACTGGTCAACTTGCGGGGAAGCTTCTTGGTATACTTGCCTGATGAACGGAATGTCTTTTATTTTCAGGCTGTCTTCCAGTGCCAGGGCTGGCACGTTCGCTGTCCTGCGGATTGTGCGGCCAAGACCACCGAGAACAAAATCAAAATAGTGGTCAATTGTCTCCGGAGAAATATCAACCGCCCCGGATTCCCATTTGCTCCCACCAGTTATTTCGTTGAGGAATTCCGCAACAACCTTCGATGGGGCTGAAACATTCCTGAAATACAATTGACTATCAGGCTTCTGCGCCCCAAAGGGGAAGTTCTCAGGCATTATCTTGCTGCCCATGAAATTTTCATTGGTTGCAATTTCAACCAGCGGATCGGCCAGGGTTGGTGCCATGATTTTCAATATCCCCTCATCGCCGCCCAATGGGTTAAAGGCGTTCATAATGGCCGCCTGCATGAACCTAGCGACCTGTACGGGAGATTTGCCACCATCCCCTTGAGCGTAATGAAAAATGTCGCTTAGTGCGTATCCTGCTGCGACAAAGACGTTATATCCATATGGCAGCCGGATTTTAAATTCTCCGTCCCCAGTTTTGAAGACAAAATTGACCTGTTTTTCAAAATCACTCACTTTATCCCACTTGTTTTCCCCGTCATCATCATCCCCCCCGACAAGGCGGTTCATTTCCGCCAGGCCAAAAGCCATAACGGCAACGGTCCCCATCATCTTCCGTACCCGCTTGTGTTTCAACGCGCCAAACATCCGAGCAGAACCCTGAACACCAGCATTGGCGAACATATAAAGGGCGTTCATGGCCGGGCCTAACTCTCCCTTCCGGTTAAAATTAACCGTCAAGTTTTTGGCGAGGCTGGCCGCGTCCGATTCGCTCATCCCGGCTTCAATCCCTTTACGGAAAGCGGAGAGCCGCACAGCATTTTCCGTGGCTCCGTTCATCCGGTCAATCAAGTTTCCCACCTGGGCAATTTTCCCTTTTGTCGCTGTAATGATACCGTCTTTGTCGCTCAACTTTTTTAGTTTAGCCTGCCAATGTTCCACCCCGCGCAAATCCATAAAAGAAACCTGCGCACCGGCCCTTTTATACCGGACAAACCACTGGGACCAATCGCTCCCACTGTCCTTCCCCTTCAGGGCGTCATGAATCCCCTTCCATGCGCCAGGGACTCCCTTTAAAACCTCCTTGGCGAGTTTAGTATTATGCTCTCCGCTAAGGTTCACCATTGCCGTCTGGATGTCCCGCTCGAAGTTAGTCACGACAAACTCAGGGTTAAAAATGGTGCTCATCCTTGACAGGTAGCGCGTTGCGGTGCCGAGGGCCTTGGTGACTTTCCCATATTGGTTCGGCGTCAGATTTTTCATGACCCTGGCCAGGTCGTCATCGATGATATCGATATAAACCACCGTGCCGTCCTCGCGGGTCACCGCCATGACATTATCGCCGGTCAGCAGCCGAGCATCGAGGATATCCCGCACAACCTTATCGCGGGTGCCCATCAGCTCCATTTTCAGGGCGAAAATTTCTTCCTGTAGCTTGCTGATTGTCCGCTGTTCTGTCGCCCGGTTCAGGGCATAATTGCGCCGGTCTAGCTTTTTCTTGATTCTCTTAACTTCCGGATTGTCGGTCAGCTTCCGCGAGGTTGGCAGAGTCTCCGGCCGCTTCGGGTCGTAAACTTTCCACAGCTCGGGATTTGGGTTTTCCTCGACCATCTTCAGGAAGGCTCGGCCAACCTTGGCCTTTTCTGCCCGGACAATCGTCGCCCCGGCTTGATCAAACAGATGAGCGAGTAAAGCAGTTGCCTCACTTCTCCGCCCCAGCGCCTTTTTCGTCCCGGACCGCTTAACATTATACCCAGTTCCGATCCCCTTCCCCCGGCTTTCCTTACCACCCTTTAGGGGGATGTAATCAGGGTTTGACAGCTCCCACGCATCCATTGTCTCGTCAAGCTCAAGACCCTCGCTCCTGATGATGTCCCGCTGCATTTTGGTTATGTCTCGCACATCGGCAGCGAGGAGTTCTAGTTCTGCAGTTTTCCCTTCGGCATCAAATTTATCAAGGATATCTCTTGCTTTTTTGTTCGTCCACCCAGACCCGCCATCCGGCATGTCCTCATTGATCGAGGCGATATAGGCGTTTCGTTGTGGGGCAAATCTGGCATAAAGGTAATCTTCTAATTCATCGACGGAAACGCTGCTCTCCTCAATCTTCTTGACCAGCGGTTCCGCCTTCCCATTGTAGAAGTCTTCAAGCCGCCCTGTCGCCTTCTCGTGGAAAACTTCCTCTGCCCGGTATGCGTCGTTCTCGGTGGTCTTTACCCACCCCTGCCCTTGCAATACCTCCTGTGCCCTACTCAATGGAATGAATTTGTCTTGGAACTTCATGCGTAAATAGTCAATCGTGTTTTTTACTCTTGGGCCAGCCTTTTCAATTACAGAACGGGCCGGGCCAACTCCACCAACTGGCCGCCTACTGTACAAAATATCCGGGTTTTTTGCATCGTATGCACCACCATTCCCAAGTGCAGACTTAATTTGTGTCGGCTCAAAAACAATATACATATCGGCAACCGAATCTTTGCCGCCGTAGCTGTCAGGGTAGTTTTTGACAATCACCCCGTCATTACCGGTGTCCCGCGCTTCCTTAACCGCCGACGCAATCGACCGGCCACCGTCAAAGGTCATTTCAACCGGGTTTTGCAGCGAAAGGTAAACTGGCATCACAATCCCGTCGTTGACCGACTTTTCCGCCCGGTATTGCTCGGTGTAGTTACTTGCGACTTCCTTTGAGTCGGAGAAGAATATCCCGCGCCCTGATGGCTGGAATACAGTAAACTCGGCGTTGGTTCCGTGGTAAACAACCTTTGGGCTACCGTCGGGGTTGGCCACCTTCGATTTTTTGAACCATGACTTTAACTGTTCTTGGTCAGGTTGCTGTTCTTGCGTCTTTTTACCCAGAGGTTGCGTTTGCATCACGTCGGAGCTCATGGCATCGGTGATGGGTTTCCCATGGCTTGCAAACGACCTCACGCCCTGGCTAACCAGAGCCACAAAGTCAGCCTCTGTCAACTTGGTCACAGGGATACCATGCCGCAGCATCCAGGCTTTGACGGCGGCGATTAGTTTTCTAACGATACTGTGATTATGGTTATCCTTCGACTCAACAAAATAAGCTAAAGCCTCTTCGTCAAGATAGCCCTTTTTGGTCTCCTCCGGGACCCTGGCATAAGCGTCACGGACTCTCTTACTTGCCTCTTTAAGAGATTTGAATTGCGCCAATATCTCATCACGCTTGGCGGAGAATACCTCATCTTCCCTCATCAGCATGTGCAGACCTTCGTGCCGCATGAGATATTCTGCGTCACCTTTATTCATCCGGTCGGCGATCAGGGTGATAGTCCCGTCATTATAGACGCCAGCGACGTCTCCGCTCTTGGAGTAAAGGATATTCGGGTTTTCCGGGTCAAAGGCTCCCTTGTTGTAGACGGACTTGATCTGGGTTGGGAAGAAGGCGACATAGGTTTTCCCTTCTTCAAATTTAACCCCATAATTTGTTTTAATGTTGTCTGTAAATTCTATTCCATCAAAGCCTAGCCCTTCCAAAAATATCTTAAGGTCTTTAGTCAAATACTCAGAACCTTGCGCACCGATAAAATACTCTGCATCTGTCCTGCCTCCATAAACACCTTGCATTCTCAACAACATTTCCATTGCTGCCACAGTGGATTTTGGTTGTTTTTGGCCTCTTATCCTGGAGAAGGCTTCTTGCAACTGTTCAAGTGATGGCCTTCCCAACATCTTGTAAAAAACGCCCTCTTTACTATTCGTTTCAAAATTCCATGCTTGATGTAAATCTGCCCACGGTTTTGATAAATCCCTGTCAACTCCATTCCCCCAAATAAACGGATTTTCTAGTTTTATATACACAGGGAAAACTGCGCGTTTTGCCTGTTTTTCGTAAGATTTTATCTTCCCTTCTGTTGTAGTTGCGCGAGTTTTCATATCGCGCAATTGCGATATTCTCGTATTTGTATAACTATTCGCCATTTCTTTTGAGGACGTGACAAAAAATCCTTTATCAGTTGGCGCTTCTCGATGATCCGCTTTATTTGTCCCATGATAAACCACCAGCGGTTCACCGTTTTCATCAACCACTTTGCTGTCGCCGAACCATTTCTTAAACGCTTCAGACGCCGTGTTGGTTTTCTTCGAGAAGAGCGTTTTTTTGCCGTGGTTTATCCCTAGCTCTTCCGCGCTTTGCACAACCTTAAGTTTCCCGAGCTTGGTCAGGTTGTCGTAGCCTTTTTTCAGGAAGTCGCGGACCTCAGATTGGACTTGGGCGATGGTGATTTTTGGGGCATCGGTGCTGTCTGGAGCGGTCCCGTAACGGATGCCGGGGCTTTGTGGGTCGCCTTCTGCTGCATTCTGGCCGGTCTTGCGGGAGTACATCACCCCCCCGCCACTTGGCAACAAACCCTGATCTCCCAGGGAGACAAACGCGCCCTTTCCGTCATCGGTGATTACATCGAGCATCCTGGAGCCATTGAGTGCGGCAAAATTCGCCATATTGGTGGCGGCTTCCACGCTTCCAGCCAGGGGGGAACGCGGGGCGCTGCGCTTCATCCGCACCACGAAGGCGACGGCGTTCGACTGGGAAAGGGCGCGGGAAAGCAGACCGGACCCCTTTTCCTTACTGCCCGTTCGTAACAACTTCATTTCTGCCGTTGTCATCTCCACCCAGCCGACCGGTTCGTTTTTGGCGTTGAGCAGCAACACCCCATCCACACGGTTGGCGTAACCCTGGGTAGCAAAAAGCGTCGCAGCGTCCCCGGCGGAGGAAATCGCCCTGGCTTCTCCGGTCGGGTTTCTGGCGAGCCGATCATCCATCTTGGGGATATCAAGGTTCCTCCTGGCAATGGTGGGCTTTCGCGGGACGTTGGTTCTGCCGATGTTGGTGAATTCTCCGTTCTTGCCGACAATAACACTTCCCGCAATTTCCACCCCACTACCACGCAATAGATCTTCGAGGCGGGCGGTGATCTCCTTATCTTCCTGCGAGGGGGCTGGGTTCCCGGAAGGATGGTTATGGGCCAGCCACACCGAAGCCGCCCCTGGGACGTCCAGGGCGGCCCCGGCGACGATGCGCGGGTGCACGATAGAGGCGGTGGTGGACCCGGTGGAAATGTCGAGGACGGCGAGGGGCTGATTGCCCTTGTCAAGGACTAGAACCGCGAAGTTTTCTTTGGCATACTTGCGCAAGGGGGCAAAAACATGCGCAGCGTCGGCGGCGGACAGGATCTTCTTCAGGCCGATTTTAAAGGTTCCGGTCTGAACGCGGTCTACTTGGGTTTCGAGGCTGGCGGCGATGTTGCGGGGGGTGGGAGGGAGCCCTTTGCGGCGGTAGAGCGATACGCGTCCGGCGGGCTGAAGGTCCCCGGATCCGGCGGGCTGTTGCCGTCCAGAATTTTTTCCATGGTCGGCGGGTAGATCGAAGTTAAATTCGACTTGAGCATTGCTCCCTCGCTGTTCTTTTACTGTACCATATTCGGTGAAAGAGGCAAGTTCTTCTACTGCTGCTCCTTCTCCTGCCTTCGAGGCGGGGTCTGCGCTTGACAGATCGGCAGGCTGTGTTACTCCCTGCTCCTGTGCCCGCACACCTTGCACTTCTTGTTGCGCTTCAGCCCCAGGCTTTGACAGTTCGGACAGATCATTTGTTTCCTTTCCGGTTGGTTGTTGGCTGGTAGTTTGAGGGGTAAGAAGGTCCCCCTGCTTCGCGTCTTGCTGAAGTTGGTCGAACTGCAGATCATCATTAGTGGCGCGAGATTGCGGCTGTGCTTTCTTGCCGAACGTCGGGGGGGTTGCGAAGAGTTTATTCTGCCCGTCGGGTTCTGGAGCTACTTCTTGGGTTGTTCCTTCGGCGGGCTGGTCTGGGGCTGCGGTTTTTTGCGCACGTTCTGCGGGTTGCGGTTCTCGTTGACCCAATCCGCTATCTCCTTGGCTTTCTCGCCCATTTTCATTCTCCTTGATAAATTGCCACAACGCGGCGGCAACCTGCCCGTTGTCATCACTGACTGAACCAATAATATCGTCAGCCGCAACTTTGTCAATCGCGGAAGCTTGGCTATAAAGGTCGCTGATCTGCCGCGACTCAGTATCCCATTCAGAATGATATTCTGTGTCTTCAAAGGCCGGTTCAGTATAAGCCGGTGGGGGAGGCAGGACATCTCCAGGCTTGTATTTGGTCAGTCTCCAAGTGTCCTTCTGCTGCTGACGCTTCTCAAGAACTTCGGGGGCCAAGGCATCGGTTCGCGCTTTCCCGTACTGGTCAAGGACAATTTTCACGGCTTCGCGCTGGTTCTTGCCTAGCTTCTCCCCGGCGACAGCCCTGTTTAACGCATTGCGCAGCTTATCAATCCCGCCCACCATGGCAGAGGTTTCCTGAACCCATGGTTCGTTCGCCGTCGGCATCCGGTATCCATTGCGGCCCAGATCGTCAGTTCCGACCGCGGCCCCAACGCGCCCCTGTTCTAACTCATTGAACGAGATAGAGGCAAGAAACTGTGGAGCGTTTTGGCGGTAGTCTTCACGCAAAAGGCGCTTGTCAACTTCCGGGTCTTTGCTGGCCCACGCTCCCTCATGTTCAGGTTGTGCAATAAGCTGTTCAGATTGTGTTTGTATCTCTCGTTCCTTCAATATGGACGGTTCATCCTGACCCGCCATTGTAACGCCCTGAGGTTGTTCATTGCCCCCTATTTCAAGGTTAGGTTCCTGGCTTGCATCCAGCCGACGTTCGTAGTCGGCGCGAACCCTCTGTAACGTTTCAAGTTGTCGCTGTTGGTTCTTTGTCAGTTTCCGGTATCGCTTCAGATTGCGGATACGACGGTTGACGGTGGAGTAGTCTTCCGGGGTCGGCGTCCCAGATTCCAAAATCTGTGTATCAATCTCATCCTCTTGGCTGGCAACGGGTTCTCCAGTCTGCTGTGCCTGCACCTCCTCAAAGATATCTAAATTCTCCTTGGCTCTCGGCGAAGCTTTGGCGTTCTGACGCAGATTATCAATCTTCCCCTGTAGTTCTTCTGGGGTAAGGCCGAGGTCTATTGCTTCACCCCTGGCAATAGCCTGCTGTGCGCTCTGCTCCCAGATTTGAGCCAATCGCTTATCACTCTGGCGCAAGGTCTTTACCACTTCGCTTGCCGCAGCAAGGCGTTGTTCCGGATCGGTCTTTTCGTCGGTCAACGCCCGGGCAATCTTCTTTCGATTGACAATATTGCCGCCCTCGATAAATCCACCAAAGATTACCCCAGCGACAAACGCAGGACCAAAGGCTTCCCCTGCTGCCATCATCGCATCTTGCTCACTCAGCCCGACACGGTTCCTCAATGTAGTCTGAACTGCTGCCGTAGCGACCTCTGATCCGCCCTCAAGCAATCCGGTCCCAACCTGCCGCTTTAATACCGATGTAATGCGAGTCTTAAAGAGCTGCTTGACCCCCTGCTTCAAGGCCGCCTTTCCTGGCTGAGTTAATGGTGTCGTCACTCCCATGGTCAGCCCTTGTAAAATGTCCGTCACCCCCTCAAACCCGCCCTCAGCAACGGCTGAAAGCACAGCATATTTCTGCGCGTCGTCTTCCTTGATGCCGGATTGCTTCGCCTCTTGCATGAACTGGTCATATTCGGCCAGGCCAAAGGTTGTCCCCGCCCCAAGACCAAAGCCAACAACCGCTCCCAGGGGGCCACCAATCGCCGCGCCAGCTGCCGCCGATGGAGCACCGGCAATCACCGAAGAAGTGACGCTCCTCAAGCCCTCATGCCACCAGCGCGGAAGTCCTTCGCTGTCAACATGGTCATAGTTAGGGTTGTCCCTTTTAAAATTTTCGGCCCATTTTATCGTTTTCCCGAAGATTGAGTTTTCGTCAAGGTCGTATGTCTCAGGCCCGCCAGGAAGCGCCCGGCCAGCACGAGCGTAAGTTTCCCCGGCGTCAATCACCCCCCCGGCGACATCATAGATGGATTGCTTGATAAACCCTGGCTCTTCCTTAAACCCAAGAATCCCGGCAAGTTCATCCACGGAAGGTTCTGGCGGGCTTATCTCCGGGCTATCGCCAAAAAGGATATTCTCAAGTTCGGCGCTCACTTATGCCCCTCCATGTAGATGTTTTTGCAGACTTTTGCGGATTTGCTCGTCGCTGTAGCCGCGCTCTCTTGCTACCGCTATTTTTTCTGCCTGTTCCGGGTATTGTTGTTCTAGGGTTTGGTCTTGTTCGTTATTTTGAATTTCCAATTTCCCATCCTCTCCGGTCCGGTAGTACACGCTTTTCTCAATCGGGGCGCCGTCAGCATCATTGCCAAGGGCGACCTTGCCAAGCTTCCAGTCTTTGATCTTTGCTTGGCCTTCGGAAACGATACCCCCCTCGGAATCAGTCAATATTTGTCCGTCACTCAGCGTATAGCGCTTGTTTGCGCGGTCTTCCGCGTCGCTCTGGGCCTTAATTTGCGCTTTTTGGATAGTGGCAGCGTTATCCTGAAGGTTTGCTTCAAGGTCAGCCTGAGTCTTCTTGTCTTGGTGGTATCCAGCAACCCGCTCCGGTAAAGCCTTCAGTTCCCCTTCATATCTCGCCCGTTCTGCCCGGTTGCCAGTAAAGGTCGGCTTCTTGATATCGTCGGCGGTCGGTACCCCCTTTCCCGTCTCCGGGAATTTCGCTTTAGTGACAGGGCCGAGGGCATTAACTCTTTTGGCTCTTGCCACTTCGGAATTATATTTCTCCTGCTCCACGGGGGTCATCTTATCGCCTGGGCTTTTAAAATAAGTGTATTCTGCGCCGTTCTTGAGGAGCCCTGTCTCTCTGCGATTGTTTAAGTCTCTCAACGAAGCACCACTGACCACTCTTCCATTAGCAGAGTTGACCCCTTGGAGCTGAGAAGCATCTTTGACCAAAGCCCCGCGCGTTTCCCCATCCAAGTTAGGGACAGTGTTCTGGTTGTGGAGAATTTGTCGGCCAGACCCATCAAGTGCGCCAGACCTTCTGGCCCCACTTAAGCTATATTGTCCGTCCGCGTTAATCCCCTGACGCCCCCTAGCGAAGTCTTCAAAATTGGCGTTCGCTCTCATTGGCCCCACCGGGCCTGCTTGGCTTACCAGTGGTGGAACAGCCCGTCTTGATCGATTATCAAGGCCACCAATCCCCCCAAAACGGTTATCCTCTGGCGGGTTATCGACAGTAACATTGACAGGCGCACCAGTGTTTTTGGCATATTGACGGTTTGATGCGTTGACAGCATCGGTTCCAATAAAATTTCTTCTTGGGGTCGTTGCTAAAATCCCGATATCCCGCCTCAATGCTGGCGCTGACGTTATCTGGTTTGCTCCGCCTTTAACGAAATCAACCGCTGCACCCAGTCCAGCCCTCACCGAATTAATTGCAGGCTGAGCTCGCTTAATGTTTTTACTCCACTGTCGGGACGCAGCATCAAGGCTTGTCCCGCCACCCTCAACCGTCGGTTGCGTCGAGGCTACTGGTTTCTGCTTCTTGCTGCGAGCCTTGAGAGCGGTGGATGCTTCGTTGGTGGGGCTATATCGTTCGGCCATGATTGCCTCCCTTAAAACGTTTCGCTTGCACTATAACTTCCACTGTGAGAGAAACCGACGCTGGCATTCACGCTGCCAATGGCTTCAGCGACAATCTGCGCGGCGACATTCGCCCCAGCCTTTGCCGTTTCAATATCGAATCCGAGCTTGTTAAGGGCCGCCTGGATGGCAACCTCGGCCTGCTTTAAGGCCAATTCAGCCTCAGAGATTGCAAGGCGGCTCTTTGTTTCGTAGGCTCTCAGCTTCGCTTCTTCCACCCGGCTCAACACTGTTGCCCTGGCGTCAAGGCCTGCCATCAGTGTTCGATAAACGTCAGCCTTCGCCTTGACTTCTTCAATCAAGGCACTGATATCCACCCCCCGCGCCTTCAACTCTTCTGCGTAAACGCTGGCTAGAATCTCATTCTGTTTGATTTCACCGTCGAACCGGGCCAACTCGACATCAGATTCAACCTTCCATGCCTGAGTCAAGGTGTTGAACTTAGCCGCCTCGGCATTGTAAAGCTCAATCAGAGAGCCAACATTGGTCTTTGCGGCATCTAAGCGCCTTGCATTCCTGGCGTCGTTCGCTGCCGAAAGAATTTGCTCAAGCTGGGAGACCGCCGCCTCAACCTGCTTACGATTTTCCTGCTCCATAGATACCGACAGTTCGAGAATTTTATTGTTCAGATCTTCAACCTCGTTAGCATGGCGGTTTATTTCTTCCCGCAGGCTGGTATTTAAAAACCCATTCGGCAAGGGGAACCCGGCACCTCCCCAGCGGTTCTCGGCCAACGAGTAGCGGCGGTCATGTTCACGCTCAAGCCTTCGAGCGGCCCGGTCATAAATCGCCTGCTCGGTGGCTTCGTCCATCCCGGTGCCACCCTGGATGTCAACGGCAAGCTTGGCCTTCAGACTATCAAGGAGCGTGGAGGTGTAGGTCAGTTCATCGTAACCAAGAGTTGTGTCTGGAGTGTCAGCGTCGAAAGTTGGGGCAGCAGACAATGAAATAGACCCAACGTTTTGCTTATTGTAAGAGGGTCGCGCAACGCTTGAGGCATCAATGGTAAGTTCGGCGCTAGGGTCTTCTGGAAGGCTTTCGGTGAACAGCGTGGAGTCGAATGTATACCCATCTTCATCCGGGTCAACAGAGATAAAGCCACTTTCGATTTCAGGGACTTCCGGGGCCGCGAATCCTTCGGCCATGGCACTTGTAAACGCTTCTAATATCGTCCACGCCTTGTCAGAATATTCGTTTGCTTCGTTAACTCTTTCGAGGACAAAGTTCTTTGATTCTTCTTTTGTCGATACTTCTGTCATAATCTCACCACTTTCCTATCTTGCAGGTCATTGCCGCAATCCGGGCCTTAACTTTCATAAAACATCCGCATTTTTTGCACCGGCCTTGCCAATGGGGCGGGTCGCCATCTCTTCCGAGAAATTCACACCCATCACAAATCCCCTGGCGTTTCTTCAGGGTTTCCGGGTCGGCCGGTTTAACCCCTCCCTCAATCATCTTCATGATCGCCAGGCCGAACCCTTTGACCTGTTCGCTGACCGGCGGCATCCCAACGTCTTCATAATCTTCTGTGATTTTTACGCTGCTGTCGGATTCAATGACAGCTCGGTTGCCTCTATGATCGACTCGCACAATCACCATTACGGACACTGCCATTCGTAATAAATGGTTTGGAAATGGCAGAAATAATTTGATGCTATCGGCGGAACGTCACAAGGGTACGAAGTTTGCCTCCCGAGCAAATCGGCGGGGTCTGCTTGCGCACACCAATCTTGAGAGCAACCGCCTGATTCTCTCCAATATTCTACGTATTTATTTGTTATCCCTGAAAAATAGGTACATTGAGCGGTTACGGCACCAAAACACCCCGGCCACGGAGTGTTGCATGGGCCGTAGACTTCGGGCTCATATCCAGGGCCGCATTCATAATTAGTGACGACCCAAGATCCCCCTGGCAGGCGGACATCAAAATCGACCCGCGTTCCGCACTGGTCAACCGCTGTTACTGTCCCGTAGGCTGGGCCCCCAGGGTCTCCGCAGTCTCCGCTTAAACTTGTTATTTCACCGTCAGCGTTTATACTCCCCTTGTCGAACGAGTAAGTATATGGACCATATCCGCCATAAGCAACATAAGAATTACCTTCAGCAACGAGGTCTTCACCCTGTATAAACATATAGTAATCTTCGTTTGTAACGGTGGCTGTCCCGCTTCGCCCGCAAGCATCTTCTGCACTAACGATATAATCTCCTGGACAGTGCATGGTCAGTGTTGCAAAGAAACCGTCGGGGTCTTCGCCGTCGGTGAATGGCGTTTCAAGTTCAGACTCTCCTGTTGAACTCCAACCAACAGGCGGGCTGTATGAACCCTGAAGATACAGGGTATTTGGTGGGTAGCCCAAAATGCCATACGGAAGCAGATAGACATCTGGATGATCGTAAAGAGAAACGACAACACTTTCAGAGACCGGTTCTATATCAATCGCCTTAGTCGTAAACTCGGTGCTGGAAGAATAATCCCATTGCCCAAACAACAAAGTGTTATCGTAGGTCCCGCCGATTAAAAAGGGAGCCTCACTTATCGGGTAAACGTCGCCAGCAACACGAATCAATGCTCCCCCAGAGAGGGCGGCAACTTCAGTCGCCGTCCACTTCCAGCAGGGGTCCCACCACAACGCGCCCCGGGCAATGTAGGGCTCGTCAGACACTATCTTCCAGTGGGTATTTGTCAGAGTGCTGGATTGTGATATCCCAGGGCGAACAGCACCCATACTTGGGTCGGCCATGGTTGTCTCAGTGTCGCCAATATCTGCATACCCGGTAATCTCTTCCCTGCTCTCGCTCACTGGCGGGATAAAACACCCGGAGGTAAAATCGCTTATTTTATCGTGGTAAGTTACTTCTCCTGTTGTTACGTCAAGCAAAACACCACGGCGGTTATCAGCCCCCTCAACGATCATCACTAAATTGCCATCGTTGCTGACCGTGTGGGTATGGTAATAGGACCCGTTCAAGACCTGCCTTTGGTATCCTGGGTGATCGAGTAGGCACCACCTTCCTCCGGCAGTAAAAATAAGCAGGCACCAAATCCCAGTGCTGGGTCGCTCTGCCTTGGCGTCTCCTACGCACGACCAATAGTGATAGGTATGGCTGTCGGATGGAGTTAAATAATCTGAAGAATCAAAGGTAAAATATGGCTGGTAAACACCATCGGTATACTTGTTTTTAATAACCATCATTCCTTCATAATTTTCCGTCGGCGCCCTTTCGTCATCAATATATTCCGCCTCAACAAGCATTTCGCAGAGACCAGGCCCGTCGCTACCAGCACGATCATCCAGCAGACAGCCAAACTCAACAGATGCCTCCTTATATGGCCCATAGATTCCCTTCCAGTTCATCCCCGGGGCCATCCCAGAATCAAGGGGGTCCCAGAACCATAATTCTGAAAACCATTGAATAATGTGAGTATCGGAACTGTTTGGCTTTATGCCAAAGAACTCATATCCCTCAAAAAGATTCCATGCCTCCCCTTGCCACCAACCGCCAAGGTAAACATAACCGCCGGAAATTTGGAACGCCCTTGGGTCATCTCCATCCTCGATCGCCCATTTCCACGGGCCAGCCTCTTCCCCCTCAAACCCTCCAGGATTTGCGCGGGACGGAAATTCGGCGACCTTTTTAAACTTTTCTCCTGGTACCCGAGCATATAGAATTGGTCTGCCGCCTTTAAAGATAACGGCATATTCTCGCCCGGTTGTCTCATCCGTCCTAAATGCCTTAATAAAACCAGTGCCGCCGTCCTCAGTTGTCAGGGTATCCTGATAGTCAGCCGTTTTGTTGTACCCATAATTCACCCCGACATACGTTGTTCCGGTATTCAGGTGCGTTCTTGAATCGTGGAAGCTGTGAAGCGTTGGGCTGCTAGAACCAACCGGGAGAGTTCCAAGTGATGTCAGGCGATTTGTTTCGTGATGATAAGCAAAAACCTCGACGCCCCCAGCTGCAGGTTTGCAGAACAACATCGTATAAAGGTCTTCTGCTGCTCCTCCAAATGGGATATAAATGTCAATTAAATCCCGCCCAAACGACCGGCGAACATGGATATAGCTTCCGTCCGGGAAAATGGTTTTTCTTTGGCTTGACCGTAAATTCTGAAATTTCATCAGCCGGGCAAGGCGATCCCGACGGCTTCTGGCAAATTTCACAAAAGCAACATCAGGGTCATCTCCAAGAATGCGAATGGTTTCCGTCATTAAGTCGGTTTCCGCCCGAGGGTTACGGTCACAACGTCGAGATCTTCAAGAATAAAATCAGCCCCATCCGGGTTAGTCAGTGAAAATTGGTAATATTTCCCGCGTACGTCCCTTCGCCCCTGACTTCGCCCCGTCTTTTGGTAGGACTCACCCATTTCTATTGTGGCGTCGATGGTTTCATTACGATCCGATGTTGCCGCCACGACAATCGACCCCTGCCCACTGCCATAAATGCGTCGAATTCTTTTTTCTCCGCGATTATCCAAATCGGTCTTTGGCAGATCAACCGTGACCGTCACCGCCCCGGAAGTACTGTCGAGGGTATAAACCCCGTTATCGCCAACAAAAACAGGTTCCCCGTCGAGTAACATGGCCCCTCGAAAAGCAAATGACGTGTATTGAGTTAATGCCCCATTCTTCCGGTTCATGGTTAATACGATCATCGCGCATACCTCAGAATAATATCTGTCAACTCTTGGCGTATAGATCCAAAACAGACCAGCGATGGAAGGGTTAAGTCAGCGTCAGAGTCAGTATCGGCATAGAGAGACCCGCTGCACGTCATCGCGGGGATTTCAACCTCACCATCCGTCACGACGCCTGAAAGTATTCTCCCCGAAATTTTAAACCTCGGAAGCGAAACAACCCCGGCAGAAAGTGTTCCAGGGAGAAAATCCCCTGTGGCTTCAAGATTCGGGAGAGTGAGGTCGGCTTGGCCGGTCCACCCGGAAAGTTGGCCTGTTGCGTCGAGCTCAGGAAGAGCGATTTTCCCGTTAAACCCTTTACTCAGGCTCCCATTAACAGTCATGGTCGGCAATGTAATATCTGCATTCCAGATATCATTGACCTGTCCCGTGACCACAAATGACGGGGCAGTCACATCGCCATAGGTGTAGGTCGTTGAAAGCGGCGGGAAGGTTACATCCCCGTCGTTTGTCGTCCCATTTGCTGCAAACCCCGACGAAGTAAGGGCCGGGAGGGTCATATCTCCATCGTAGGGGACATACAGGAGCCCAGGGGGGGTAAAGGTCGTTGTATATCGTGCAACGTCCGTAATCCGCAAATCCTGGATATATCCGCCGTAATAATCCTCATTCGCCTCAAAGTTTATAACAACGTGATACCCGATATAGAGCGGCTGCACTGTGTCAACCCATGACCCGGTATGGGCCGTTGTTGCGTCCTGAACCCCATCGAGATAAATTTTAGCATTGGTCCCGTCGCAGACCAGAGCGACGTGATACCACGTATCCAGCGATAGTTGTGTCGATCCAGTTAGTGTTATCGGGTTGGCTAGAGCTGATGCTCGATGATACTGCAGATATCCGGAGGGGGATACTTTGAAAAACTGATCTTCGTTGGCCGCATTATCTCCCTGGCCGATGATAGGTGAATCCCAACTGTCCAGCCGGATCCACGCCTCGACAGTGAAGGTTGCCCCGCAATCGGCCAAAACCGCACCATCGACAGATAGCCGGCTGTCGATGTCGTCAAAATAGCCACAACTACCATAATATTTATACTGGCTGGTGACTTTTTGCGCACCACCATCAACCGTGACGGTTTCCCCGGCAACAGAGAGGTCAGTAAAATCAACAGCCCCATTCTCCCCAAACATCGGGAGAAAGAGGACTGTATCATTATAATAATTGTCGATCATAATAGACCCAAGCCTAAGATGCCGTAATTATTAATATTACGAAGCGGGGAGCGTCACCTGAAAAGAATCAACCGTATGGGTCGCCGCACTGGTAATGGTTGTCGATCCCATATTCAACTGTGAGCCAGACGTCCCACAGGAACCATCAAAGCGGACCGCAGCAGATGACGCGCCAGTCGTCCTGGTTGCATCATAAAACCGGAACCATCCAGCCGACCCATCCGTTACGCCAACGCCCTGCCAATTCTCTGCCGCTTTCGCCAGGACCCCCGAAGCGGCAGCAGCACCAAAACTGATCCCGTTTGTTGACCCGCTGCCCGTGTCGGCAACAAATGTCCCAGCGTCAACGGAGACTTCCAGTAATAAAGTGCCGCTTTCAGCCGTGTCGGCATCAGCTGGCTGTGAACCGGAATAAATTCTCATCACTCCGGTGTCCATCAGGGTTTTGAAGTCCCCAGAGTCTAAAAGCCCATTTCTCAGACCGGTGGAAATACGTAAAGCCATAGCCTAATCTCCCATCGCTACGATATAGTGTTTGTTGGTTAGTACGGCATATCCGGGTCCCCCGTCAGGCAGAACCAGCCGTTGCTTGGATAAGTTGATGAACTCGCCCTGTGTCGAGCCGAAAAAAATCCCGTCAGCGCAGAGCATCAGCACTCCGTCAGACGACCTGTCACCAATGGAATAATCAAAGACCCGAAGTGCGGTCCCCTCTCTCATGGGTTTGTTGTGGACTTTGCGGAAGGTCGGTTCAGCCAAAGTGATGAAGTAAACTCCGGTCTCATCCGAGACGTAAAAAGAGGTATCCAACCCAACCCCTCCGAGAATTCTTGACGGCAGAGGAATCGCCCCTGCTGCCAGATCAAAGAGTGAGGGAGCGTAAGGTTCTGATTTCCAGACGATGTTATCCACCACCGCAATCAAGCACCCGGCGACATAGGCCAAAGGCTTCGCCCCGGTCGGCGGCCCGGCCAGACTGCGTTCGGTTTCTGGACCGTAGTATGTCCCGCTCCAAGCGCGGCTTGACCCATCTTCGACAATTCCGGAGGCAACCCCATTGCCGTAAAAGGTCATTCCGGCCACCTGCGCATACCACATCGGCTCATCACCAACGCTAGAGCGCACCAGGTCACGACTGAAATCGCTGTTTAATCGGTACAAAGACCCGGCAGAGACATAAAACGCATCACCCCCGTCACAAAACGGCGAGTGGCCAGCCTCGGCGCGTTGCTGCGTCTCTTTTTTCCGGCGCATCAGTTCGTAATTGTCGCCGATATCGACATTGACCCCGGCAGCAAGCTCAACGAACCCCTTATCGCTTTTCAGGCGAGTGGCTGGAACCGCGTTGTTGATTCCCGACGTCCCTCGGAAGAGGGCTACCGTGGCCATGGGTCAGCTTCCGTTTCGTTCTGGACGTACTCGGGCTCATCGTCTTGGCCAATAAAGTCACGAAGGTCAGAGAGCGCCTGGTTATAAAGTGCTGCATGGTAAGCGGTATTGACCTTTTTCCCCTCAACCCCGTCCTCAATCCGCGAATAGATCTCCCGGCAGACAAAATTAACGATCAGCCCTTCTTGGAGATGCGCCGGGATAGCCTCGACGGAATCGGAAGCGCCCGTGAGAGCCGCCGGTTTGCGGTAGAATTGCAGGGTTAGAGTATCCGCAACGCAGGGCTGGTAAACCAGGCTAGTCCCCTTCACCGCCACGTCAACGATCGGCCCGGCTTTATCCAGCGCGGGGTCAGGCCAACGCCGCAGGAAACGGTTGTAACTGCGGTACCCGATGCGATCCCCTATTCTACGGTTCTGGTTGGCGCTGCCGACGAAGAACAGCCCCTTCATGTAGGCTGCCGGGAGCGAGGCCGACGACGAAGATCCAGTCGTTAATACTGTGTCGGTTTTGACCAGCTCCGGCAGATCGACCGCACCGGCGATTGACTGGATGGCGCGATTAATCAGTCGGCGGGTTTGCGTCCCGTCAAATGACGAATCCTGAACAATCTCGCCAATTGATTCTTCCAGTTCAAAAAGTTTCATGCGCCCTCATGTGAAGGCGGGGCCGAAGCCCCGCCGAAATGGGTTAGTCGCGCGGGCAGGCCAGGTCGTCCAGGTGGACAAACACGTCAAACCCGGTGGAGCTTGACTGATCACCGCCGGTCAGGACGGTCAGCGGAATCGCGGCGGTAATATTGGTTTTGCGGGTCGCCAGGGTGGTATCCATGACGAAAGCCGCCACCGTACCAACGGTTGCACCGCTGGCAATCGTGGCTGTTCCAAGGACGGTCGAACCGGACTTGAACTTGACGGTTGTCGCAGCGTTACAGGTCGCGCTGTTAACCACAGCGTAACCACCGACGACGGTGTGGGCGGCATCAACCGGGATATAGGCCGTCACCGCACCGGTCGAGGCAGTAATCGGATAATTGAGTTTTCTCATTGTTCTACTCCTTTTAAAGCTCCCCCCGGAGGGGGAGCGTTATGGTTTAGCTGGCGGTAACTCCGGTATAACGGGCATGTGCTCCACGGTCGCTGTTGGTCAACTGCCCACTCCAGCGAACGTTTGCAGTCATCGCGTCAGGCTGCTGACGGTCGTATTCCCATTTAGGAGTGGTGAAATTGTAGTCCTTGTGGGAGACGAAACGCAGCTTACGGGTGTTGAGTGCATCAACCCGCGAGGCCGTCTGGCCGAGATCGGCCACCACCGGAGCGCCGTCGAACAGAATGTTGGAAAATCCGGCGTTGACCATTTTCTGGTCGGAGTAGCGGACGCTCGTCTGCAGAGATGCCTCAAAGGCGTCGCGCAGGAGTTGGGTGGCCAGGTACAAATCCGGCATACCCTCGGCGTTGGTATCGACGGTTGCCGACCGGCGAATCGTCTGGAACCCAGCGAAGTTGGCCACGGTCGCAGTCGCGACGACATTTGCCGACCAATTAGCGTATTGGGTTTCGGTAATTCCACCGTAGGCTACTGCAGTGTCGGTATTGAACAGCGCGGCCAAGCCATGGAACCCCTGGATTCCACCAACAACATCGTCCAGGTAGATGCCAGCGGCCATTTTCTTGCGAATGGTCTTCTGGATGTTGGACAGTTTGCCTTGAACCAACTTAACAATAGCGCTCTCGCCGTTGTTTTTGCGCTGGTCATCCAGATCAATGCTGTTCGAGGCGAAGTAAGCGCCCCACGGGAATTTCGCCGTGTTGAAAACTTCCTTCTTGGTGACCGGGATAACAGTCGAATTGCCGTACACCCCGCTGTTCCCTTCGCCAACCTCAAGCGGCTGGTCAAGGGTCAAACCGCCATCGACGGTCTCAACGGATTCCATCAGCATGTACAACAGCGGATGGGAGCGGAAATAGGTGTCCTCCGTTTGGCCGAGAACGTAAACCTTCGTAAGAGCATTAAGCTCGTCCAGTGTGAATGCCATGATGTTTCTCCTTTATCCTGACGCGGATCGAATCCTTTGTAATTCGGCCTGCATTGCGTCAGTCGCTTCGCGTGAGTTGTTGAATTTCTTAATTTCTCCAGTGGGCCGTAACGTCGTTCCGGTCTTCCCGGCGACCTTCCCCGCGTTCTCCGCCCCAGAGGCCAGTTTGGCTCCCTCTTCCTTGGCGGCGGCGAGATCGGATCGATACTGCTCCTCAAGTTCTTTGATCCGCTGGTCAGCCTTAAACTCCTTATACGCAGAGAACTCGTCGTTTAGAGGGTCGGCTTTCAGGTACGGTTCAAGGGCACCAGATTGCAGCACATCTTGGTAGTCCGGGTTTTTCTCCATGAACTGCTGTTGGAGCTTGCCGGATTCTTCCTGTTGGCGGCGGCTTTCGTATTCAGTCATTGCCTGGTCTTTGCCAAGCTGTGCGCTGAGTTGGGCAATCAGCCGGTTCCCTTCCCGCAGGCCGATATCCCCGTCCTCCATTTTGGCGCTGATCTCGTCAATCTGCTCCTCGACGGTCGGTCCTTTCGGTTCTTGCGGGAGCCTCGCCTTTAGTTCTTCCAGTTCTTGCTTCATTCCCCTGGCGGTTTTCACCTCATCTGAGTGTTTACCAATCAGCTTTTGGCTGTTCTCTAACTCTTTTTCCAGCTTGGAGATCTTCTCTTCCAGGGGGTTTGGGGTCGGTTCGGCCTTTGGTTCTTCAACGGCGGTTTCGACCGGCTCTTCTGTTTTTGGCTCAGTGCTCCCCGACGCCAGGACGGACACGCTGCCACTCGGAATTTTTCCATTTGCCATGATTCTCTCCTTGCGGACCCCGTGGGGCTCCCCGCTCAATAGTGCGCTTAATTGCGCTTAAAACTCCCTGTTGGCTGAGGATTCGACAATCCCCCTATCCCGCAGGTATTTTTTGTATTCAGACCGACTTTCAATCGGCTTCTCGCCCGATGACTGCAAACAGCCCCTGGCATGCTCGTGGCGGAACCAGGGCGGTAGTTCGTCACCCTCAACCCCGCCTATAGTCAGCACCTGACGGCTCTCCGCCCCGCAATCAGGGCAGGGGGCTTGCTTTGGTTTGTCGGCCATCTTGTAAAATGATTCGAACTCGCCGTGCAAGGCGCAGTTCCAGGCGTAAATTGGCATCACTTTTCCTCACGCGGCAGGCTGTTGTATATCCCCCGGAGCGCCTTGTGTCTCCATGGCCACCTGCAACAGCATGCGCACTTGGTCCTCCGGGACACCCGCTTGGACAAACACTTGCGCAGCTTGGTCCAACTGGCCGCCAGATTCCGCCATCCGCTCGACAATCTGGCGCCAGCCGGGAAATTGCAGTACCTCCAGCAGAGCACGGGCGTCAATGGCCCGCTCTTTGTAGAGGTCCATCGCCTGCTCTTTAGTCTGGAGTGTCGTTTGTGGGATAGTTGACCCGGCCTCGACCGCATAATTGAATTTACGGCCCAGCAGATCGATCCCTTTGAGTTTGGCCACAGAATCGTCATCGCCTCGAACCACCTCAGAGACAACCCCGAAATTCTGCAGAAATGAAATTGCCGCCCGCCCGCGCTGTCGGATGAGATAATCCACTGAGCGGATTTTATGCCGCATGAGAACGGCATTACGCTCCTGAAGGGCCACAATTGCAGACGCGGCGACAATTCTGTTTGGCGTATCCCCCCGGTCGGCATCCTCAATCTGATACACCCGATCAAACATCGATAGCAGCATGTTGTAGAGCCGCATTGTGTCGGAGGGTAGAGAGGGTATCTCCAGATAACGAATCCCGGACGCAACAGAGCCGGATGTCGGTTGGAGAACTAGGCCGGGGTTATTGTTAACCTGCTGTAGCGTCACGCCGCAATCTCTCGGCAGCACCAGGGCAGGCATCATCACCCGCGCCAGGTAGCGGTAGAGGCGGCTTAAAATCTCACCGATCTGCTCGGCCAAACCGCCCACCTGTTCGGCTGCGGCGAATCCCCACAAAGAGGACGGGTCGCGGTAACTATTGGCATACCAGAACGGGAAATGGCTGAATAAATAGGTCTGGGAAACGGCTTCACGGGCTTCTTTATCCTGCCAGAGCGTCATGTTGACATTCGGGTTAGGTAGGTCTTCCAGTATCCGCAGGTCAGACGTCACAGTCACCATCCGGATTCCGCCCGGGTATTTCAGTTCGGCGCCTTCTGGGAGGGGCTGGCCCTCTTCCTCGAATATCGGCTGTCCCGACTCGTCAACCATCCGGTTATCGCGTATCCAGATTTCAGCCACCAGCGTTGTGTCTGGGCGTCCAGTCTTTTTCGACTTCTGCCAAGTGCTGATACTACCGGAGGGGACGCTCCCCGGATACTGGCCAGACAGCATCGGGCGGTTGTCCTCACGCTCGTCTCCCAACCCGTCCCGATTGTTATCTGGGGAGACATCCTCGCCATAGATGCTAGATAATTTCTCGGTGCGCTCTGGGTAGGCATGACCGACATAGGGGGCATCACTGAGGTCGTCCCAAAAACCAGGGCAGACAATGATAGAGAATGGGTCAATCACCACCACGTCACCATGTTTTTTCTTGGTACTGTAGACCGCTTTTTCGAACGTGACACCGTAGTTTTCCTGGTTCAACGTCGAATCAACGAGCGAGTGGTTTTGCTCTGAGTCTGACCACCACTGTTTGAGTTTGTTGGTCAGGATGGAATCGGTGTCGTCCTGAACCGTTTCTCCCGTCTCAGGATCTATCTGCGGGAACCAATCCGTTGACACGACCTCGGCAACGGGGTTTTTGGCGGTCAGGTTAGCAACGGTACGTTGGACGTTAGAAAATATAATGTTGGCCGTTACCGCCTGCTTGGTCTTGGCGGTAGCCGTTTGAGAACCGCCACGATACAGCCGGTGGTTTTCTAACCAACGGTCCGGGAGGTTCAGACGGGTCTTTTCCGCTTCTGATTCCTGGTAGAGATTCCAGAAGAATTGTCCAGCGTCGTCGTGACCTTCGGGCGGGAGGTTTACTAGCGACCAGTTCTGTTCCATAGTTTTCCCACAAAAAAAGGCCGCACCCCTTTCGGGGAACGGCCATACAGGTTAGCGAAACACGCGCCTGGGTAGGTCCAGTTATTCGATACAGCTATATCAGTTTAAACCATATAAGTCAAATATTTTTGTTTGATTGTTAAGGTTGTAAGTTAAGGGTTTCCCCTGGAGGGTTCATTGTTTCTTTTCGTCCTTCAAAATGTCAATCCCAAACGCCTCGTTCATCCGCCCAAGATTGGCTTTCGTCACCGCCGCTAGACCCGGATCGTCCTCGATAGCAAACTCGTCCAAATTAACGGCCCTCTGCGTCACTGGTTCCCGTTTTTGTGGCGCCAACGGTTCATGTGCCTCTCGTTTTGATCGGTAGACCAGCCAACCGACCAGAAACCCATTAGAAATAACAAGTATGCCGCAGGTGATGAGAAGGAAAAGAATGTCGGCGATTGATATGGTCATTAGCTTACTCCAGGTTAACGGCGCGGCCACCATGGCTCTGCCCTTGAATAATCAGCCAATCCTCCTGCGGGGTGGTTAATGGTGCAGATGACATCTCTAGGCGCATCGGGTACGAATGGGTCAAACACAAAGCCACCGCCGTATCAGGAGAGCGGATCTTTCTTGAGGCTAGATGCTCGTTAGTCTCCATCACTAAACAACTGTTACTGTCCCACCCACCCTGGATACCGGTCAGGTCGGCATGGAGCTCATCGCTATCGGGGATCTGGCAGGGCTGATCCTTGAGCCATGTGTAACAGGTGTCCCACATCTCGGCTTTTTTGTTCTTCCAGCGTTTTGGGTCGCTGGCTGCGTCGCCACCATTGACACCAACCACCACATCTCCGTAGCCCAACTCATGCAGGCGGTCGAGAATTCCGACACCTAACCCTGCCCGGTCCAGAAAAACTTTATCCGGCCTCTCTTGGTTAATAATGGCAATAATCCTTGCGACAATTTGCATGGTCCCAAGCGGCCCAAGTTTTGTCATCGTTTCCAGACCATAGGCAACGCGGCCTTGGCGTCGGATAATTGCTGTTCGGTCCGCTTTATCCGTCCTCCCGGCAGAGGGGTCAACCCCGATCAGGACAGGTCCGAACCGCTCCACCGCTTTCGCCTTTCTAGCACCCATGACAATCTCAGGCAAAATGTAGCCATCCCCAGACGACTGAAACGCCTCTGCCGCCGTCGCTGGGTACTCCTGTCTAAACAGGCCACCACTGCCCAACTCGATGATTTTCGCCCGCCTCCAGGCTATTTGACCTAAATTCAGGCCGTATTCTTCCTGGTATTTAACCTCATCAGTGCTCAGGGTGAAATTTTCCCCGGGCTCGCGGCTGTACTCCTCCTGCCAGTACCATGGGATAAAAACCGCGATGAAATCCGATAATCCGGCCTCGGCATCCTGCCATTGGGTGTGATAGTAGTTACCGATCCCGTTGGCCGTTGACTCCAATATGACCTCAGTCCCGGCCTCATCCGGAACCGCCTGCAGGACACCCGCCGCGTGATCCTGGGCATTTGGCCAAAATGCCACCTCCGACCCGTGGAATAACTGGAACGTAGAAGACCGCCCGACCGCTTTAGTCCCGGCAGTACCGACTTTGTACCCGCTGTCGAGCCGGTCAAAACTCAGTTCCTTTGCGCTCGATGCTCCGGTTCGCGGTTTGACCTGTGATGGGCAGTTTTCGTGATAGCGTGACACCATGTCAAATAAATTATCAGTTGCCGCCTGCTCGTGGGTTAGGATAAACGCCCGAGCACCAGGGGTATGGGTCACCCGCCAATAAAACCGCCCCTCAACATAGGTCGAGCATCCCTGCTGCCGCCCCTTGAGAATAATAGCGCGGACCCTCCCTGTCTTTTCTCGTTGCTCCTCTAGCCGCTGGTGTATGTAGTTCTGCACCCGGTTGAGATTAAATGGGAGGGTTTCGCTGGCTTTGGTACGGATTTTGAGACACCTCACTGCATAGTGCCAGAAATCATCCTTAAGCCGCTGTTTGATCTCAAGCCTGTCCTCGCTCAACGCAGCATCTCCAAATCATCTTCATGGGTGTTAGCACCGGATAACTCGTCCAGGTTAAATGCCTGCCGCTCTAAAAAAACGAGGGTTTTCATAGCGTTGGTGAGATTAGATAATGTTGTGGAGTGGATCGGTAGAGATATAGCCTTAAACATCGCGTCCCGTCGTTTGGAACTTCTGTCCTCGGCTGTCTCGATTAGGATTTCTTCTTCTATATCTTCGCTGTGGAGTATCACACCCTGCAACTGTTTGAGCAATGTATCCGCAACTTCCTGCGCCGCACCGATCCTGCGCTGATGGCTGCGAACTATCTCTACCCCCTGTGCTGCTGCGTGTTCGATGATTTCTTTTTCCGTCGGGGCGGTTTCACTGCGACCTTCGGCGCGAACCAGCTCACTGCGAACCTTTTCTGCGACCTTTTTTGATAGGTCTCTCTCCCACCCCTCCCGTTTCGCTTTTTTGCGGATAGACGTATCCGTTACTCCGCACTGTCTCCCTATTTCACGGATCGAGATTTGCCCGGCGCGATAGAGATCTTCCACCCGCTCCCAATCAATTTCCCTGTCCCGAGCCATAACTAAAAACAGCCCACTAATAGTGAGCCTCCCTACTGCGCTTGATTAATTGTGATCGCACTGCGAACTTTTTTTATCCCGCCGCAGTGCGTGTGAAAATTGATGTTGATGGCAACCTCCCCGGTGTGTTCTGGACCTATCGCCCGAAGAAGGAGGGGAAGGAGTTTTTCTAAATCAACACCTGCCCTGAGAAGGACCTCCCTGGCAAGTGTATCGGGTGTTTTTTTACTCATCCGCTCCCTTTCTTGGCTTACCCCATAAACTAATCCCACTGATATTAATCTAAAACTAATTTTTTTTCAAGCGGTTTAAAATCTTGGTAGTGGGTCAGTTTGAATCTAATAATTTTGCGATGTCCCCAAGGGACCAGACGTGGCCTGTAACGCCAGCCTCCATTGCGGGAGTGACGCGCACTGGCGAAGAAAGCAGGCGTCTGAGGGTGGCGCCAATCTTCCGGTATATCTATCTGCAAACAACGTTATCCCGTTTATTTCTGAAGACTTAGCGTCGGCGCTAAATAAGCCAATTCAGTACAGAACCTCAAATGGTGGAGCTATCAGCAACGGACTAGAAGCTCGCCATCAACGAACAAATCAAAACTGTCACACCTTGCCATGGTCGGATAGCACTTGTATTCGTGAATCACACCAAGGAGATTATGTTTTGCAATCACTTCAATGACGGGTTCATTCGTATTTGGGATGTGCGGATAGTCCGGCGGGTCTTCAGATATCCTTCCCACCGCCTTGTACTGCTTCGCCCATTCGTATTTTCGTGACCCACGTTTTTTCTTTTTGAACATACGCCCCTCCTGCGGCATTTTGCCCCACCACCTTGGATGGTACGCCTAATGCTGGTTAGTTTTCTTGTGGGTACTTCCAGCTTTTTACCATCTTCAAATTGCAGGCTTCCTCAAGCGTCAAGCTCACCTCAACGTGTCCACCTCCCTCATTTACTGCATAAGGGCTGAAGCCCTTTAACTCGCAGAAATCATCCCAACTAGGGCAAATATCCATAACTTCCTGTAGTGTCAATTGCATATCGTCCTCCCTCTTTTGTAACAGCGCAAACTAACAAATAATTCAACCGGACGAAATCGGCTTCTGTTTTTGTCCGAAAAGAAAAATCTAAATTGCGCTGTAAGTTGTTAAGTCTCGTTGTCGCCGGTTAATAACTCACGTTCTATTTCTTCTGGTTTTTACGCCTGCTAGCCTTTTGCATCTTTTGCTTTTCTTTTTGTTTAGCAGTCCTTTTTGTACCGCCACGTTTAGCCTTTTTAAATGGCGAAGACCAAAAACCCATAGAAGATGTGTCAAGTGGCATTCCGGTAATTTCACAGCGGCGGTCCGGTCTGTAAACTTCCATAATCGTTCTCCGTTTCAGGTTAGAAATAGAACCAAATAATCAAGTCGGACGGGGTTAGCTGTGCGTTGCCGCTTCGCGGGTCGGCAGTCAATCCCCGCCGCTTATCTTCACCGTTAGATTTACTTCTTCTCAATAACAACATCACTCTGGTTAAATAGATCGCAAACAGAATCAATCCATTGTTTCAGGTCTTCGTGCCTCTTTTCAAACTGCTCCTTGTTGCCGTAGTACCAGCCTTCCTCATCTCTACTGTGCACATAGTTTCGCAGTTGGTTAAAATGCGCCTTTCTAAGTCCACGAATATCAACATCTCTATACGCGCTTGCCATTCTATAGCCTCCGTAAATCTAACCAAACGTTCGAGCGGACGGAAAAATATTCTGCAAATTTACAAGAGCAAAATTGCGGTGGTTCGCCAGTGCGCTACCGCCGCAGCGCTCAACTCCCTCGTTAGCCCGCTAGAACACACATATTGCAGTACGGCTTTCCACCCTTCTTATATTTCACACTGCGTCCAGTCCCACATTTAGCGCAGGTAAAATTTTGTTTCTGCCAGTTAAACACGCGCTCAAAGTGTTCTGCAGAGCAATCGCTTGCAATATGCGCCTGCGGTCTAACAAGTTCGTCAACCGGACTAACGTCCCGCTCTGCCTCGCACAATGGGCAGTACAGCGCACTTGGGTTATTTGGTTCTTCATCAAGCCAGCAATCGTGTTTGTCGCATTTCATTGCGCAGCGTTCCTTTCTTTCAGTGGGTAGCCGGTTACTATGGCGTTGTGCGGCTAAAATTTATGAAGTAGCTGCAACGAGCAAACAGATAGCTTCTCTGGCATACCCTCAATGTCTGTCCCTTTTGTGATTTCTCGCTTCATCGCTGTGTATCCGTCGTAATCTACTATCTTTTTGTCGCTCGTGATTACCCCATCCATCCTGGCTGTGCCTGCCGCACACTTAAACTCTGCAAAATAATGATATGCAAACATTTCTACCTCGCTCTGGCTGTTTGCCGCACAACCATTCAGTGCAGCGGAATGAAAATACTTCTGCAAATTTTTGAAGAGGTCAGTGGTTCACAAGCATTGCGTCGCATCCGCTGACCAAGCCGTTAGCCTGCTGACTCGCCACCGTCATTTAAGCTGTCTACCCACAAACTAACAGTCTCACAATTTTCTATGGTGCAGCCTTCGCTATTGCCGTACGCAAAAGAGAACTCGTGGCCCTTGTTATTGGCTACAACATCCACATCAGCGTCAGGGTTGTATTTTCCAAGCCGTTCCATCAATTCCGAAACTTTCATGATTAGCTACCTCTCTCGGCAGGCTAACAAGCGTAATCAACGTGGATTTGCTTTCAGCTCTGCAAATTTAATCGGTCTAGGTTTCTCGTTTTGCGCCCCTGTCCGAATAATGTCTACGTACTTTCCCGCAAACGCAGTTATCAGGGCGTTGTGCCCTTAAAATAACTAGCCGCACTCCTGTCTAGGAATTTCATTTACTTTGTTAAGCATGGTCAATTCTTCGGCCAGCATCAGCATTGCGGCACGTATCGCACCTGGCATACGTTTTTTATCTCTGTTCTTTCTCCAGTATTCTGCAATGTCGGCCATTTCATCCAATTTCTCGGCTATGTGGTCGGTGGTTATCTCGATCCGGGCTGGGCACAACAAGTCAATCAACGCGGAATTTGTTTCCGTCTCTGCAAAAAACTTACGTAGCTCACGCTCACCTTCTGGCAACGCATCAACAAACTTTTCCATCATATCCTCCACAAATCCGGTTATCAGGTCGTTAGGCGCTAAGTGAAATTTCTTTACGCTCGAAGACTCCTGGCACCTTATTCAGCCTAATCTCGATCTCTACACCACCGTAGGTAATCAGGCAACTTGGGTCTTCTCCTTTTTCGAGTAATACTCCAAAGTTATTCAGGTGATCAGCCAGCCAGTATTTTGCCGGTTGTTTCAGATCAGCAATCATTCCCACGCTCCATCGGTAGTGGTAACGCCTAACAAGCTACGTCAAGCGGACAGAAAATAGCTGTGTGGTTCTTATTTTGGCAGTTTTCCGCTGCCGCTTACTCGAACGTTAGTTTGCTTTACTGCATACGGCTCAGCGCGTCTCTTGCGTCCTGCAAATTGTCCCATGCTTCGCTGCAGTCCTCGCGCAGTTGTGCCATATCAGAAATCAGGTCGTCTAAAGAGTCTCGCTCTTTTCCGATTTTTATCTGCTTTTTATCGATCTTTTTTATAAAGTTTGAAATTGTAGTTTTAGTAATCATCGGTTGCCCTTTCAAGGTTCGCAAACTAACCAAAAAATGAACTGGATTAAAATAAAGATGCGGTTCTCGAAAAACTCGGTGGTTCGCCTGGTTCGCGTCGTAACCAGTTATCTTCACTGTTGGCTGGCTATGCCGCAATTGTCCCGTTCAGATATGTATGCTTTGCCCCACATTCACATTTTTTCCCACTGCCGGCCAGGGACCAAAGGTAAGCGGTTGTGATCGAGCCACAAAATGGACACTTGATGTCAACTGACGACTTGCCGTGGTCAGAACGTTCGGCGGTAATGGTGTAGTTCCGTCGCTCTTTCTTGCTCATTATTCTCTCCGTAGGAACCAGCGCCAGCCAACCATCAAATCAAGCTGACGGAAAATGGCGCTGCAAATTACGATAAGCTCGGTGGTGCGCAAAAGGTGCGCCGCCGCAGCTTATCAGTACTGTTATGTGGCTTAAAGTTTACCGATTAGTGCTATTACAAAATACAGCACAACCACCACTCCAAGTATTTCAAACCGCGCCCGGTTTTTACCGGCTATATATCCTTTTGCATACTGCCTATCTGCATCTGTCTGCGCTAGGTCAATACTCAGTTCGTCCAACACTCTCTCAAAATCTGGCATTTTCCCTCCATTCAGCAGGCCACATAACCAGGGACATCAACGCGGATGGCAACTGGCTGCGGTTGTAAATTTAAGTGCAAAATAGTGGTGGCTCACGCAGGTTTCTACGGCCACCGGTTATTCCAAATGTTATAATTCTTGGTGCTTTTTCTTGCGCGCTTCCTGCATCTTGGCCTGTGCCTCTGGCGATATACTACGCTTTCCGATCTTCCCGTTTATCTTGGCACGTAGTGTTTTCAATTCGGCCTCGGTTAGCCCTTCCAGAAGGTCATCAAGTTTGGTCATTTTGTCCCCGACTCAAATTCGAGAACTTCCTTGATATAACAACCGGCGTCCCGCTCAAGGTAGCGCATGGTCTTGTCGAAATTGTTCACCAAGTCAGCATCAAACGCCCAATTCAGGTTTATCTCACCGTTGACAACTTCACCCATCATTGATTTCACAGAATACTTAATCCAAGTTTTTTGCTTCATGGCTGCCTCCTTTGTTAAGTTACTTAGATATTACCATAACTAGTTACGTTGTCAAGGGAAATCAGCAAATAAAGTACGAATTATAACAATAAAATGAAGGCGGACGGAAAATAGCTTTGTTTTCCATAGGTTACGGCACATCGCCGCCGCTTATCTTCACCGTTGTGCTGCTATAAACGTAACTCCCCGTCTACCACGTCCACAAGGCAGGGTTGCAGCTCTTTTGTAATATCATTTGGGTCAACAAGGCCGTCACATTCCCAGCGGTTTTCTCCATATTTGTTCTGTCTGTGTTGCAAAACACCATCACAATTTGGATCTGGGCATTTGTTTGATATAAACCTACCTTTTACAATCGGGTTCATTTTTGCCTCGCTCAAAGTGTTTGCAGCACAACCAAAAGTTCAAGCGGAGTAAAATTGGCTGCTGCTGATTTCAAAGATAATTGTTCGGTGCGTCTCACAGGTCGCGTCGTACCCGCTTAACAGCACCGTTATGCGCTATAATCAATTTCTACGTCTTTCCAATGCAAACTTCCGTCTTCAATATCTTCCCACGCCTGCTGTAATTTGAAAAACGTGCTGCCATTTTCAGGGTATCCGGGTAGATGCGTGCACGGCGATAAACTCGACATATTCTCATCGGTTTCGATGTACCGTAACTGCGGCGTTAATCGTATAATCCCCATCATCAACCTCCTGTGGTTACGCATAACCACAAAATCAAGCGGATGTCCGATCCGCGCCGGTTCTCAAAAAGCAAGAGCAATTGCGTAGGTTCTCTCTGGTAGCTGCTCCACCGCTTATTCCAATCGTTCAACGCTCGCCTACCAACCAGTGAATTCTGGCAAAGAGGCGTACTCATCCTCAGTCATGGAAACAATTTCGAGGGTGATTTTGTCGCCAGGCTCTTCAGCTTCGAGGAAAATTTCGATTTCTCCAAGCAGCCCGTCTTCGTCGAAAATACAGCACGCCTCATTCCGCGTCACCTTTGTATACCTTTTCCTGTTTGCCATAATTTTATCTCCCTTGGTAGCGTAGGCGTTGAACCATCAAATCAAGCTGACGGAAAAATGGCGCTGTGGTTTACGATAAGCGCGGCGGTTCGCAAGGGGTGCGCTGCCGCAGCTTATCAGTACTGTTAGCGTGGCTCGGCGTTGGTTTCTTCGGCCTGCTTTATTAAATCCTGTAGCATCCCCATCATTTGAGAAGCGTTGTCTTCACGCATTGGCATAGAAACAACCACTCGTCCTTTTTCGTTCAGCGACTTTTCTTGCCGCATTGTTCTTTCTGCTTGCCATTGCCCCCATCCCCACCCACCGGCAAACGCTACCAGCACAAGAAGCCAAATCCCTAGGTAGTCCATAAAGCGCCTCGCTAACAATTGAGTGAACCGGAATGAATATACGTCTGTGCAAAATTGAAAATCAAAATTGCGTAGGTAGCCGAGCCGGTTCGTCGCCTCCGGTTACCATTGACGTTAGCCCTTAATCTTGCCTCGCGGTCTTTTGCACGGGGCTAAAATGTTGATCAATCCACTTTTGGAGATTTTCCATTGTTTGAAAAACGTACGTGTCATCATTGCTGCGGCACTCTCCGCGGTGCATTATGCCAGAAGTCACCACAAAACCATTTGCCACCTGTTCAATCTGTATCATTTTTGATCTCCTGTGGTTTGGGCTAACAATTAGTTCAAGCGGATGGAACAAGGCGTCTGCTTCTTAGTCACCGTCCATCCGCCACCGCTTAACATGGGCGTTATATTTTATGGACTAATACCTGCAGTCTTGGGGTTCTGGGCCCGGTCCATCCCCTTGCAAGTTTCTTCGCAGCAAGAATTTCTTTGCGGTATACACCGCGTAGCATTCTTCCTTTTAAATATGGGCAACTCCCTCCAGCACAAAAACTGCCGTCCCACGGGTCAACCCATGAGTATTCAATAAAAATAGGTCTTTGTTTTTTCATAAACTTGCTCCGTGTAAAATTAAAATATAACAAAATAATCAAGCTGACGGGGAATAGCGCCGTGGTTTACGATAAGCTCGGTGGCCCGCAAAGGGTGCGTCGCCGCAGCTTATCAGTACTGTTATGTGGCATCTAAACTTTCAAAAGTCTACTCACCCTGTCCATTTCAACCTGTGCTTTTTGAATCGCATCTAATAATTCAGGCGTTAATTCAACATAGTCCCCATTGCTAACATCAGATCGTCCACCATGCTTTGTCTGCACCAACACACGTCCGTATTGTTTTTCGTCTGTATCGTGTTCAATAACTATTTTCATATCAGTCCCCTATTCCGAAACAGGCCACATAACAAGCTAATTAACGCGGATGGAATGGGCCTCTGTGGTTTACAAAAAGCAAAATCTAAATTGCGGTAAAGGTTGTCAGTTAGCAGCGCCACCGGTTATCCGCAAGCGTTAGCCCTTTAAGATGCCTAGTTCCTCTTTCAGCTCTTCAAGGTTGTTTTTGCCCATGGCATTCGGTGTCATTTGCTTTGGCGGGGTCCTTTTAATTATCGCTCGTAACTTGTGCATGTAATCTACTAAATGGCTTTCTTGGTGTACATGCTCCATGCGCTCATGTAGCCAAATTAAAAAATCTCTATCGTACATCGTGCGATCCTTTCTGGTATGGGCTAACCAGTGCATCAACGCGGATGGAAAATAGGTCTGTGCTCCCCGAAAACCGCTTTGATTGCGTCAATAGTTTCATCGGCACGTCGCCACCTGTTATGCAGGTCGTTATACGCTGCACTTTTGGGACAGCACGAATAGCCCCCACGCTAGCCCTTCGCGTACAGCGTCCTCCCTTGCAGCGGCCTCCAATGCACCCTTTCGGTGCAGTCTATCAACGGATTTTTGCTTAGAAGCAATTTCGCGCTCCAAGGTTTTGCGTATAACCATCAAATCAACCGGACGGGAACAAGCAGCCGAATTTTGCCGAACAGGTGGTGCTGGTGGTGGCGAAGGCTTCACGGCATTTTCTGGCGGAGGTGTTGGCTCTTTTCTGCCCATTGCGGTGGTATCCCTTCTGGCGGCAATCCGCCGCTTATCACTACCGTTAGGCACCATTAGCACATTGATTCTCTAGTTGGTAAATACGCTCTTGCAACTCCTCAAGTTTGTCGGCAGCATCTCGCATTGTATTTCCCCAGCCATTATGCCCAGCAGACGCTATCTCGTTTGCCTGCTGGTTCAGCAGTTTTACAAGTTCCAATATTTGCATTTCATTCTCCCACGCCTAACAAGGTGCTAAAGTCGGACGGGTTATCCGTCTGGTGTTTTTATTTAAGCCTCGCGTCGCCGCCGCTTAGCTTTACCGTTAGTTTGCTCGTTTTTCTCCAATAGTTATCCCAACTATAAACGCGTTTATTATTGCATCCCTTTCTGGTGAATCATCGTTTATGTTGTATTGGTTACAATATTCCAGCGCCAATTTTTCCCTATAAAATTGGTCTTTACATTGGCATTGCACCTCGTCTATTGGGTGTTTTACGCAAACAGGACAGTTATCATCATGTTTAAACATTGTTATCTCCTCTTCTCAGCAGCGCAAACTAACCAAAAAATCAACGCAGATTGCAAGGAGCGGCGCGTGTTCTCCCTATAACTGCTCGGCGGTCAATCCACCTGTCTACGGCAACTGGTTATCATCACTGTTATAATGCTAGGCCCTCATTTTTGGCCTTCTCTATAAAGGCTATTAAGTCTTGTGTTGTGAAGGTTACTCCCGGCAAGCCTTCTGCAATAATTCGGACAGATTCAGCCATTGTGTCGCAGATATCCTCAATGCCTCGCTTATACGCGGCACCTATCAATCTGCTAGTCTCTTTTGCATCCATTCCCGCCCCCTGCGAAACAGCGCATTATAACAACCTAATCAAGCGGATGGTTGTTACATGCTGCTAGTTTGATTAATTCGTTTGTATGCAAGCGGTAGCAATCCACCGCTTATCACCACCGTTAGATACTCCCGTCTTTTTCTATCACCAACGGTATCAGCACATCCAAACATGGTGGCACCCGTCGTTCACCGCGCTCCCATTTCAAATAGGTTCCACGCGGCGTGTTCAGGCGGGCTGCCATCTGCGTAATATTGAGGCCCAGCGTTTGCCGGTCCTCCATTAATTCGGCGGGTGTCATCGGTTGCACCCATAAAGTTTTTTATGGAGATCATCGTAGGACATAAACGGACCATCGATTTCTTCCACTGACAGCCATCCGTTATAGGGCTGGCACCACTGGCCCCCGATGATTTGATTATCCCCCCACTCGTCGCGGCTGTCCGCCAGCGAAACACTTGCTTTTAGCCAGCCCGCGAAATTGTCACCATAAACAGCATACTGATTTTCAAGTTGGGTAATTCGGCGACAGAGGCCGCCCCACGTCTTATGATTGACAGCTAGCTTTACAGCTGATGTTTCGTACTGGCCGGACGATACGATTAATGTTGTTTCCATGATGTGCCTCCGTTGGGTTAGTGTTCCTTGTTTGTTATTTAACTATATTCCCAATGGGGACACATGTCAACAGAAAAAGTAAAATAAAATAAAAATAAATTGAAGAGCGTATCTAACAATCGCATCGAGCGGACGGAACATAGCGGGGTACTCCGCTGGCGCGGGTCGGCAGTTCGTCGCCGCAGCTCATGCGTGGGCGTTAGCCTACTGAAAAATTTATCTGCCTTCCACGCTCACAGTGTATCTTTTGGTTCGTTCTGCTAAGGTGCTGTACTTAACGTCAAGCGGTATCCCATTTCTTTGCAGTGCCTCTAAACAAATTTTTCGTGGTGTGACATCTTCTCGGCTCTCAAATCCATTTAAAAGATATTCGATGCACGCTCGAACTGCTTGCAGGCTAACCATATCGTCAAGCGGACTAGGAACCGGCTCTGCTAAACCAAACTTGCCGCAGTCGTTGCATCCGTCATCGTGCTTACAATAGGCCCTTGGTTCTGGGTGTGTACATTCCATTGCGTCAATCCTCCGTCATTTCGTCGTAGCCGCTTACTGGGGCGTTGTACGGCTAAAAATTTTCGGCGTCGTCATCATCTGCGGCCAGTTCAATATCAAAAACAAAGCCGCAGGCTGCGCACCGTTCGTACTCTTCACCTTCGCTATTGTAGTCGTCGTCCATACAGTCGTGCTGGTAAGTCACCTTACAACCACATCCAGGGCATGCCATTTTCCACCTCCTCTGCCGTACAACCCTTAAATCAAGCGGACGGTGAACCTGTCCGCGCCGCTACGCGGCCCACCATTGAGCCGCCGCCGCTTATTAATTTCGTTAGCCGCCATGAACATTCAGCAGTTCATCCACTTTCTCATGTATCCTTTTCTCGACCAGCCCCCATCGTATATAACTTTTCTCATGTCGCAGGGTTTCGTCTATTCCACTCAGGGCGGCATGAAGAATCTCGCTTATCCCCTTTTTGATCTGTTCGGCGGCTAACCCGTCAATCAACGCGGAATTGCTACCCTCGCGACGACATGCCGGGCACGTCTTCGGTCCACCGCCATTGTGTTTGCAAAATGCCATCTCTTCCTCCACAATCCGGTTATCTCAATAGTTAGTCAGCCTTCGGCAAACGAGCTTCTTTCTCTTTCAGGCGTTTTTTAATTTTCGCGTTTATCCTCGCCTTTAAGTTGTGGTACTCAGCCCCCTTGTACCAACTCATGTCTGGCATCTTTTCGGCAATATCTATAAGCCGCCCAGACATCCAAATAAACGGCAGCAGTATTAAGGTTGCCAGCAATAAAATAAACTCACATACCGCATGTATTGGTAGCAGCGGAGCTCTTGCTAAAATTAAATATCCCTTTTTCATAATGTCTACTCCTTGGCTAACCATGTACATGAAGCGGATGGAAATAGTGGTGTGGTTCACAGGATCAAACCCTGTCGCCAGCTATTACCCGCCACGCGCTTATTCCAACGTTAGCACGCACGTAAAACTTGCTCGGCGTCCTCTATCCATTCTTTCCATGTCATTTCAACCACCTCCATTAACGCATCATCGGTGTTTCCAGCCGTAGGGTCTGCGTCAGTGAAACCGCGCTCATATCCAAGGGTGTCCGCCTTGCAAAGAGCGCGTGCTAACAAGCCAATTAACGCAGAGGGGTGTTCCTGTGCGGGTTCACGCACTTGCTCTGCATGGCACACGTCGCACTCTTGATCTTCCAAATCAGTCACTACGCAACTGTTACAGTCCATTTCGTCAGTCATTACGTCCTCCTCGTCGCCCCTGGTTATCAGTAACGTTAGGTTGCTTGGTGTTCAATCAACCATCCCAACTGCTGCATAGCTATCGTGTTCGCACACGAATTACAAATGGGCACAGCCTTGAATCCAATATTAAAGACTTGGTTCGTTTCTTTTCCGCAGGTTTTGCAGGGCTGTTTATCCATTTCACCTTTTGCCATCGTCGTTCTCCTCTTCTCAGCAGCGCAAACTAACCAGCAAATCAACGTGGATGGAACACCCTGTTCGCTAAATGCTCGGTCGGCTCGTCGCCACCAGTTATTTGTAATGTTAGGTTCTTAACGCTTACAGTAGCTCTTGCAAACAAAAGGGTCTGTTCTGTATTGCACAGACTCAACAGCCCTCATCACAAAAAATTCCTTGTGTGGGTGATTTTGGCACATATCCCTTGCCGCCCTTCGTGCTTCGTCAACTGACTGGTGGCGGATAATTGGTGGGGTATCTCCGGTCGGGCACCAAACAATATAAATAGCTTCTGCTGCCATGATTACTCCCTTTCAAAAAGTTGTGATAAGAACCTAACCAGTGCATCAAGCGGACGGAACATACGTCTGTTTTATCCGATTAATGCGGTAATAAACTTAACTTCACGTCGCCGCAGCTGATCTAAGTCAGTTATACGCTTACAACTTGGTTGGTCAGTGCGTCTGATAAGTCTATTAACATTTTAATTTCGTCGTGGGTAAATTTTGGGTTTTCTGCGTTGCATCTCCACACCTCAGCCTTATCAATAATTCCGAACAATGCTTTTGCTTCATGCCATTCTTCAAGCGTGATAGTTATCGGTTTATAAAGTGGGTTTTCTTGTTCTATTTTCATACGAAACTCCTTGCGTATAACCACGGACATCAGCAGACTGAACACACTGGTCAGGTTTCCAGAATATCAATACCGTGGACCGACTTCATAAGGTGCCGCTTAATTTTATAGATCCCATCACGATGCCCTTTTGCATCCTCGACAACCACACCACCGGATTTGTCGAGATAAACAAAATCTGCATAATAACGAAGTGCCGGCTTCTTTCTTCCGTTAATAACAACAGCCGGGGCAAGTTCGAACCTTACCTGCAACCGCAATCCAGAGATCTCCCCAGCCAGCCCCATCAACTTTAATTTTTGATAGCGCGACGCTTCGCGCTTAGAATCAAACAGAACGTCGTCAACGACGACCTTGCGATTGCCGTATTTGCTTTTTTTTGCCCGGTGTGGCTGTGCCGCGCCCTTCCCAGTGCATTTAATTGTGCAGGTCCGGCATGTGGCATGGGTCCTGTTGTAAATCTTCCCCACCGGGCAAATTTCATAACTCATTTTAAAATCCCCCGCTCGATCCGGTCAATGAGGGTTTCCAGGCGCCCGCGATTGAACCGACTCTCCATTTCCTTCTTTGGCCATGGCCAGTAATCCGGCCTGTCAAGGATTGAATGACAATGGAAACAGGCGTCAACCGCGTTGTGGTCGCAGGCCTTTATCGCCATTCCTGCGCCGCCGCGATGGGCGAGGACAACCGTTTCGGTATTGTTCATGCACCCTGGCAGGCGGAGCTTGCAATTCTGATCCCTGGCGGCATCCCGGTATTTTTTGCTCTTCCAGCGTTTCGGCTTTGGGAATATCATGCGGGGTCCTCTTTCCAGTGCGGCGCAGGGATTTGCAACCCCCACCGGTTCCAGCAATATGCGACAAGACGGTCGATATACCCCGACCAGGCATCCTTATCTGACTTCTTCAGTTCTATCTCGACCTCGATAATGTCGCCGTCAATTTCTTTGTGTTCCACTCCAAGAATCTGCCTTTTCATGTATTTGTGGATCTCCTCAACAGAGAATGTATCTCCATGGCTATCTTCGATAAATCCGATAATGGTCGGGTAAATGATCCCGAAGGTGTAGCCCAGTTGGGGGATAGTTTTATTCTCCCTATGTTTCTGAATGACGACCTCAAATCCTTCGGGAGCGGACCGCGCCAAAGATGCTGCCCTTTCCCTATGCCAATCGCTTCTTATGATGATACGGTGTTTTTTCATCAGATAAGGGCCTTCACTCCTTCGATGTGCTCAACACTTAACCTCACGTCGCTCATGTGGGAGAAAAAACGGTATCTCATCATCCGGGTTGAAAACCGGTTCCTGACAACCACCGCCGCCCTGCCCCTGCTGCCCGCCGCTGGCACCCTGCGCCTGCTGGCGATCATCGCGCCCCCCCAGCATCTCCATCTGGTCAGCAACGATTTCGGTGATATAGCGCTTGTTCCCGTCGCGATCATCGTAGGAACTGGTCTGGATCTTCCCCTCGATATAAACTTGTTTCCCCTTGTGCAGATACTTCCCGCAGATTTCCGCCAGCTGCCGCCAGGCGACAATGTTGATATATTCAGTTTTCTCTTTTTTGTTCCCATCCCGATCTTTAAACCGCTCATTGCAGGCGATTGAAAATGTTGTTACTGCAGCTCCTTGGGGTGTATACCTAATATCTGGGTCTTTGGTTAAATTTCCAACGCCGATCCACTTATTTGCCATTTCTCCCTCCTTTGTATTTATAAACGGTTGCCTTGCTGACATTCAGGGCTTTGGCGATTTCTGAAACTGGGACATTGTGCTTCAGCATGAGCATAGCTGCGGCCCTGTTTCCGGTTTTTTTCGCCCCATTTAGTTTATTCTTTTTTGCCATGCTATTAACCCTGATTCCTCGACACCCACCATAGCATGTTGAATCCTGTGGGTTCCTTTGCCTTGCCAAGCATTTTTCCTTGTAAAAGTTTAGCCCTCCGCCCATCAGTGGACAGTGAAGATCAAAAGGCCTGATTTCTTCCTCTATGGCCATGCTAGGCCCGTAATATTCAAAACTCATGTTTTCCCTCTTAATAGCAAGGGTGACCGCTAACGGACAGCGCTTTATCAAGCGGACATGCCACCTATGGAGACGTTGCTCAGCCAACCAACTCAGCCAGGTCAACATTCATCGCCCTGGCGATCTTGCGGGCCGTGGACATTTTCACCGGGTCCCCCCTATTTTCAATCCTGTGGATCGTGTGGACTCCGCAGCCCGCCTGCTCAGCGAGCTCCGCCTGGGTTAACCCATTCCTGGCTCTAACATTAACCAGGTTTTTTAACTCATAAATTGCTAACATGTTGCCTCCTTTATTTTTTTCTACATTAAATCTATTGGGCTGCCTTGTCAATCATTTTATTTCTTATTGTCTGTTTTTTTCCTTGCAATCCGGTTTCCGTGGTGATAGGCTCTACCCATACAAACAAACAAAGGGAGGTACCATGAAGAGCGATCTCAACATTTCCGGGTACGTTATGAGGAAGGCAGCGGAAGACGAGCAGTTTGATCAGCAGGACAGAATGTACTTGTTCCCCCTGTGCGCGTTGGCCATGGCTATCGCTGGCCTTATTATTATCGTTCTGGATGTCTGGCCGGGGTGATTATGAACAGAAATCACTATATCAGATTTTACAGATGCAAAAATTGTGGTGGGCTGGTCACTGACCTGGACGACCACGAGTGCATCTCTGAGTACGACCGCGAACCCGAATATCCGTGGGAACGCGAGTTTAACGAGCACCCAAACGTAGATTAGTTGCAATGTCTCCGGGAGAGTCCCCATCCTCCTACTGTCCCGGAGACTATTTTTAACCAGGAGGACAGGAGAAATAATCATGACAAAAAAAGAGGCGTTTGAACAGGCCATGAAGCTACACAACGGCGATCCTTACGGGTCTGTGACTGTTAATGACGGCTTGCGCAAAGGGTGTTTCGAAAGCAAAGAAGCCCCACATTTTGCCGTCTACATCAACGGATATTCCGCGACCGGCACGTCTTACGAAGAGGCGTTTGAAATTTGGCATAAAAGAATAAATCTCGAAAGGAAGGAAAAAATAAAACAACTCAGAAAAGAGATTGCGGCCATTGGCGGCGAGGTGGTGTGATGAATAAAGATACAGGAATCGTTGAAATCCACGGAAAACAATATCAGACCGTTGCTTATCGGGTCGGAAAATTTCGTGAATCTCACCCGATGATTTCTTTGACGACGGAAATTCTTTTTCGCGATCAGGACGAAGTGGTCATGATCGCCAGAATTAGCGATGAACAGGGCAGGGTTATCGCTACCGGTCACGCTGAAGAACAGCGCAGCCGCAGCCAGATTAACCGCACCAGCGCTCTGGAGAATGCTGAAACTTCTGCGATTGGCCGCGCTCTTGCTTCCTTCGGCCTTGGTGGGACAGAGTTTGCCACGGCCGACGAAGTAGCAAATGCAATACATCAGCAGAACCAGCCGCCCCAGCAGAGAGCCACTGATCAGCAAAACAACCCTGCGCCCTCAGATGCACGGCAAAAAATTAACAACGACATTGTGCATGCCCTTGATACCCTTTTCGGCGACAGCATCGAAGAAAAAAAGGCAACCTTGATCGACCTGACAACGTGGGAAAAGGACGGTAAAACTATCCTTGGAAAACCCGACTACCGTGGGTATTCAGACAAGCAGGCGGGGGTTGTCGCCAAAGAACTGAAAAAGATGGTCGATAAGCTTGAAAACGAAGGGCCTTCTTATGACAGCTCAAAAGACGACCTCCCATTTAAGGATAAACCATGAACTATCTTTATCTCGACATTGAAACAATTCCCTCCCAATCTCAGCAGGTAAAAGAGGATATCTATGCCTCAATTTCTCCGCCTGGGAACATCAAAAAACCTGAATCCATTGCAGCATGGATGAAAGAAAATGCTGAGCAGGCGGCAGAAGAAAAATGGCTGAAAACGTCCTTTGACGGGTCGAAGGGAGAGGTTGTTTGCATTTCCTGGGCGCTGAATACTTCCGAGGTCAGAACTCGTTTCAGGTCACAGGGCGAAAGCGAGTTGGACTTGCTTGATGGTTTCTATTTAGCGGTCAACGATTCTCTCATCTCTGAGGGCATCGGGATGCTGCAGCGGGTGATTCATGGCAGTAAGGACTTGTTTGACCTGAGGTTTTTATTCCAGCGTTCGGTTGTCTTGTCCTGTAAGCCGTCATTCGATCTCCGCCAGGACACAAGATATAATGGAGAGCATGTCTATGACACCAAGACCGCGTGGGCCGGATGGGGGAATTACGTCTCGCTTGATGCCGTTTGTAAGGCTCTTGGCGTTGAATCCCCGAAGACTGACATGACCGGAGCCGATGTTTGGCCGGAATTCCAGAAAGGGAATATTAAGAAAATAGTAGATTACAACCGGGCAGACGTAGCAGCACTCAGAAATGTTCATCGGCGCATGATGTTTTTGTAAACAAGGGGGGGAACAGTGGGAAACACACAGAAGCCTGATGTCGTGCAAGCGAAAATCAACAACGCTGCCGCCGCCGATCTGGTCAACGTCATCTCTGATCTCCACGCTGGAAACATCGCAGAGGGAAGCGCCATTGCAAAAGCCATTGTCTCAGCTATTGTTCAGGGGAAGATCAGCAACGTCAGAATTGTTTACTGATTGGCACATAGACTGTTGACTAAAAATCTAAATTTTTTGAGTAGCAATAGGGGGTGAAGCCAGAAGCGCACCAAAGGCCACTTCCTTATGCTCTCTAACAAAAGAAGGGGCGGCAGGGTTACGGCATGATCCGCCGATAGCCATGCAGCCCCTTGTGTCGTAAAATCTTCCAGCCAAACATACTGACCGACAGTAGTCTGGAGCAGGAGGAGTTAGCCCTGCCCGGTGGGCACAATGCCAACCTCCGCAAGTAAGGACTCTAGGCATGTTGCTTACTCTGTGTCCAAGACCGGGAGGACGAGTTCTTTTTCTACCTTCTGCCCGTCCGATCCGGTAACCTTGAAAAGAATGGTATAGGCGTTGTCTGACGTGCCGCCGCGCACCCATAAGCTAAGAGACGTCCCGTTATTGACCGTTTTCGTCGTGTCCAGGATAGTACTGGTTACATCCCCTCCCGCTTCGTCAGCCACCGTAATAGTGTAGGATGCAACCGTTTCGCTGGTGTCCACAAAATCGCCAAAGGTGACGGTGATGAAATATTCCTCGTAAGGCTGTTTACTTGCAAGTAACATAAGTGGCCCCTTAAATTTGTATGTTTTTAACCCGCCCATCAAGCGTAATTGATTTTATCCGCCCCTGGAAATAAATAACCTCCCTTGGGTTGCCCTCTGCCGACCCGACCAATAATCTTGACGCCGTAACAGAGAGCGGAACAGTCAGGGCTGGGCTTGCCAGTGCCCCGATCCTCACTCCAGACAACAAGGAAACGGCAAGCTTCGGCCTGGTACTGACCGCCGGGGAGGCCATTGCCCCATCGAGAATGCCGACCGCCAGAGACGCCGCCAGAACAACAGGCTGAACCGTCACGGCTGGCGAAGTCATATCCCCGCTGCGCAGACCATAGGCGACTGTCGCAACAATTTCAGGCTGGACAGAAACGGGCGGCGAGGACATTGACCCGTTACGGACGCCGAACAGAGTTGACACAGAGATAGCCGGTTGGGCTGTAACCGCCGGAGGATCCATCAAGCCGAAAGACCCAGCCGATAACAGGGAAGAAACAACGCTCGGCTGAATTGTTGTTTGTGGAGAGGTCATCACGCCGACAGCTCCGCCAACAAGGAATGAGGCGGTAACCGTTGGCTGCGCACTGACTGCCGGGGCGGTCATGGCCCCGTTTTGGGTGCCCGTGCAAACCGAGGAGGAGACGACAGGCTGAACGCTAACCTGCGGAGAAGTCATCACCGCCGCTGCCGTCGTCGTCAGGGTTGAGGGGCTGACGACTGGTTGGGCACTAATTTGTGGGGCGGTCAGTTCGCCGTTTTGAACCCCCGTCGCAACCACTGCCGAAACTGCAGGCCGGGCGCTGACGGGTGGGGCGGTCATGATCCCAACCCTGACGCCAAGCAAAGTTGGTGAAGAGACAACCGGCTGTGCCGAAATCGCTGGAGAAGTCAGGGTGCCGTCAGTATCCCCCCAATCGAAGCCGCCATCATTTTCAAAGCTGAACCCGCCACTATCAACAAACCCAAAACTACTTGTCCCCTCGGCATAGGTGGCGTATGCTGAATGTTTAGTATTAGACCAAGACCCGCCAATCGCGCCGAATGGGTCTGGCAGCGACCCTGCGGAATAGGTGTCAGAAGTATAAACACCATGGAAATCGGCAACACTGTCAAACTTGAGATAGGCGTAGCCGGTATCGTGGTTTTGAGCTACCCAATAATCCGCTCCTCCCGTGACTTCCGCACTCACCGACTGTTCCCGCCATCCCCACGCATTGGGGACCGAACCACCGGAACTGCTGCCGAGACGATTTGCCGGGTCAGCAGCAGTATCGTCGTACAGGCCCATCGTTACCGATGTCCCGTCAGTCGCCACCGTCATATAGATGGATATGGAGGTAACAGTCCCGGAAGCTGTTGGCGTGAACGGTCCAATCCCCATGAGATAATTATTTAATGCATTTCGAGTAGACGCACCAACCGATTCAAACCCAAAAGTTGGGTCGAGGGTGACGGGGTAGGTCGCCGTCTCAAGCCACCCGAGGGGGAGGACTACTCGCAGCTCATCACCGACAATCTCTTGGGTGGCCCAAGCGCGGTTACCACTAGCATCGACCATTTCCGGGCGGTAAAGATGGGCGAATTTGCCGGTGCCGTACTGATTGTTTGATTGGTTCCAGTAGGCTGCGTAAGAGTTGATGACGTTCTCAGGACGAGAGAGCCCCGCGTCGATTTCTGCCTGTGTCAAGGCAGACTGGTGATGCCATGTCAGCCCAGCAGGTGACTCAAGGCTGAACCGCTCGATCCCGTCAGCAGGCAGCGACTCCGCAGATGCATACTCAATATCCCACTTGAGCGACCCCTGCTTTATCCGGTGCGTCCGGCCTTTGGCACTGACCGGCAGATCGAGCTCCACCTTACCATTAGCCAGTCGCTCGGTATGCCGATCCTGCGGATGCATCTGGTCGGCGTCGGCATGGCGAACCGTCAGCCAGCACGTACCTCCCCACTTATCGGCGCGGACTTCCGGCAGCACCAGTGTTGGGTGATCACCACCAATGACAATATCAGCCCCATGTTGAGCCATACGGTACTTAGCATGACTAGGGATTTTCGCCAGCGGTGTGTCTGGCTTTACTGAAGGGTGGATTTTTACGGCCACTATGCTCTGCTTTCAAATGCTTGGGTTATTAATACCCTATTAGCCCCAACTTTGACCGTAGGCGGGACGCCTCAAAGTAGCAATTACTGAATATCCCGCATCTGGAATTTGGCGTTGCCGTCATAGCTGCCGCTCTCGGTGGTGTAGTCGGTAATTGCTCGACCAGTACCCCCATTGATATCAGCGCTGATGGCTGTTGTGTCGGTAATGGCCATTGTTAGATCATGTGGTACAGCAACCCCGATGGTCACATACCCGGCCAGCGCGAGGGAGGGGAGCAGGAGGATTAGTAATAGCAATTGTTTCATTGTTGCTCCTTATGGGCAGGCGGATTCAGACACAAATAAAACACCTGCATTATCGACACACACATATGCTGAACCACCCGTGTATGTGCCAGCCAAATCAGGTATTTCAATCTCACCGTCATCCTGAAATGTCATCGCGACAGCAGATCCGCCAGTTTGACCATTCGCTTTTGTTTTTATATCAACTCTAAAACCTTCTCCAGTGGTTGCATCCCAATTCTCCGTTGCGACGCCCTGCATAAAAGTTCGCACATCATAATCTGTTCCGTTATAGCCACCGAAATAGAATAACCCCATGACATCACCAGACTGTGTCGCAGATGGGCTTGCTTCAGTGCCTCTCGCTTTGATAAATCTAAAATAATTTGTACCTGTGGATGCGGCGTTGTGTGTCACCATGTTAAGCGAGTTGGATACTCCATTAGTTTTAAATGACGCATTAGGGGCTGTATAACTATTAAATGTATCATTTAAAGTGAGGCTAGTTTCTCCATCAACTGTGAACTCAATCTTTCCATCCGTCCCTGTGTCTGTGACGGCTACAGATGAGTCGTCTTGTTGGATAAGGGGACCCCCCTCCGCAGCATCCTCATATCTTTTATTGGTGGAATTATAAACGAGGACTTCTCCCCCCTCTAATGATGGAGTTATTGTAAGATCATCGACATACACAACAGCTGTCTCTGTAGTACAATAATTTATATAGGCTCTAATTAGATTACTTGAAATTGCTGAACCTGTAAATTCTGCCGTGTATTTTGTCCATGAGGTGCTGACTTCTGAAATATTCAATATTTCTGTTGGTGTTCCAGCCCCATCTTCTTGCCAAACAAAAGCCACATCACTTTGATTAGCCTTCGCCCAAAAACTCAGGAGGTAGGTTGTATTAGGCAGATTTGTGTAAGTCTCGTAAAAATAAGTGTTTTCACAACTTGCACCATTGTCAGACCCTGTAACGGCAAACGAATAAGTCCCTGTGTGTGCTTGTGTTGTCACCCTGAGGTTGTCAGTTGGAGGTGTGAAGGCGTATGACTGTATCCATCCATCCAAACCTGTCTCAAATGTTGCGTCATAACTAGGATCAGAGGAATTGTAATAACCCTCTAAAAAACCACTCCTAAAATCAATAACAGGAATGTGTTCATCCGCAATAGAAAACGACGGGGTATTATGAGGGATTATGTCAATAACGACTTTCCCGGTAATATCTGCCCCTACATCCATACGAACAGCAGGGCCAGAGCCATCATAATGTTCAATCCCGCCAGTAATACTCAAATTGTGAACGTCCTCAACAACAATATCATCCCCATAATACTGCAAGGCGTAATGATTTATAAATACGTTTTCAGGCTTTT
>Ga0209919_1000054_pt1 | contig 58518 bp, 66 predicted proteins | sample SalPon2A_C_D2_MG_FD_185721 | JGI IMG/M metagenome (GOLD analysis project Ga0209919, IMG submission 185721) | Soil microbial communities from South San Francisco under conditions of wetland restoration - Salt Pond MetaG R2A_C_D2_MG (SPAdes)... | ecosystem: Environmental > Terrestrial > Soil >... | reverse complement strand
CGCTAGCCGCTGTACGAGGAGTGCGCCGACCTGGTGATCGACCGGGAAAGCATGGACAAGGACGGGATCACCGAGAAAATCATCAAATACCTGAAGAAAAAGGCCAAGGCATGAGCATCGAAGACATGGATGACGGGTTCGACGAAAACGGCTATGACCGCCCCAGCAAAAGCGAACTGAAGCGCCGTGTCGAGGCCTTGCAGAAGGCCGGCGAATCCCTGATCGACCTCCCGGCGGGCAGGCTGAACGCCCTGCCGCTGCCCGACGAACTGCGCCGCGCGGTTAACGAAGCAGCCAAGATTCGCAACAAGCATGCCGCCTACAAGCGCCAGCGACAGTTCATCGGCAAACTGATGCGTGAGATCGATGCGCAACCGATTCTCGAGGCCCTCGACGATCTGCAGAACGCGCATCTGGCCGAAACGGCGCGCTTCCACGAAATCGAGCGCTGGCGTGGTGCGCTGCTCGGCCCGGAGAATGCTGCCGCGCTCACCGAACTGATCGCCACCTTCCCCGCTGTGGAGGTACAGCCGCTGCGCAATCTGGTCGCCAAGGCCAGACGCGAGGCAGACAGCGGACGCGGCAAGCATGCGCAGCGTGAGCTATTTGCCATGCTGCGCGGTCTGATCGACCAGGCCTGAGCCGGAACCGCCATTGGCCACCCTGCTGTTCAAGCTGCGCAATGTGCCCGAGGACGAGGCTGCGGATGTGCGCCGCTTGCTTGAGGAAAACAGTATCGACTTCTACGAAACCACTGCCGGCAGTTGGGGCGTGTCGATGCCCGGCATCTGGCTGCACGACAACAGCCGTGAGTCCGATGCACGACAACTGATTGATACCTACCAGCAGAAACGCCAGCACGCGGCTCGTGAGGCATGGCTGCAGGCCCGTAAGCACGGCAAACAGCGCACGGTGTTCACACTGATCGCGGAGGCGCCGCTGAAGGTGATCCTGCTGCTCGCCGCGCTTGGCTTCGTGCTCTATGTCTCGCTGGCGCCATTCCTTCAACTTTAGCACCACCATTCCCCGTAAAACTCTGGCGAAACAATCGGATATTGAGCGGTTGTTTTCTGGTCTTTTGACCCTACAATCTAGGGAACGCAACAGGAGAGGCCCTTTTATGGCTGGCAGCTCATCATCCTCGCTCAAGGTTTCGCTGAAAGACCCTCAAAACGATTCTTCCGGCTCGGCCGAACTGTCCCCCAAACCTAAGAATTTCAAGGAATACTATCGCGCCGGTATTTATCCCTACGAGGAAAAAATGAAGCGCAAAGAATACGAGGCGCTCAAGGCCGAACTTCAGGTCGAATTGCTCAAGGTGCAAAACTGGGTGCGCGAGTCCGGGCAGCGCATCGTGATGCTTTTCGAGGGACGGGACGCCGCCGGCAAGGGCGGCGCGATCAAACGCTTCATGGAACACATGAACCCGCGCCATGCCCGCGTCGTGGCACTTGAGAAGCCTTCAGAATCCGAGAGCGGCCAGTGGTATTTCCAGCGCTATATCCGGCATATGCCGACTCGCGGCGAAATCGTGCTTCTCGACCGCTCATGGTACAACCGAGCCGGCGTGGAACGAGTGATGGGCTTTTGCACGCCCGGCCAGTATCTGGAATTCATGCGTCAGTGCCCGCAGTTGGAGCGCATGCTGGTCAACGACTCCATCATGTTGTTCAAGTACTGGTTCTCCGTTTCACGCGAAGAGCAGTTCCGCCGCTTCCAGTCGCGCAAGCAGGACCCGCTCAAGCACTGGAAGCTTTCACCCGTGGATCTCGCCAGCCTGGACAAATGGGAGGACTACACGGCAGCCAAGGAAGCAATGTTTTTCTACACCGACACCAACGATGCGCCGTGGACAGTGGTCAAGTCCGACGACAAGAAACGCGCGCGCATCAACTGTATGCGGCATTTTCTGTCGTCTCTGGATTATCCGGAAAAAAACCCGGAGGTGGCCATTGAGCCGGACCCCCTGCTGGTCGGCAATGCCGCCCACATTTTTGAAAAGGACGAGCATGCCATGGGCGCGAATGCCATGGAGATGCGATCGCCTGGAAAAGCGAGTGATAAAACATGAACGAGAGCAAACACGCACAACGCGTAGTCGAACATTTCAAGGGCCTGCTCGGCGAGGAAACTTGTCAAAGTATTGATACGGAGACGTTCGACAAGCTGGAGCTGATGATCGAATCGGCGATAGATGCCTCGGTGCTGGAGGCAGTGAACACAGCCAAGGGCATCGCCAACAGGGCCGCGCACGATATCTCGCATATCATCGAAAAGATTTAAGGGCGCAGAACACCCCCTACCCGTCCGCAGCAAGATTCGGCATGCCACCCGCGGCAGCATGTCATGAGGCTTTGAACAACAAGCACCGCGAAGCTGAGCAAAGACCAAAAAAACTGGAGAAACACATGTCTGACAAGAAATACGTCTACTCATTCAAGGAGGGAGACGGCAAAAACAAGATGCTGCTCGGAGGCAAGGGCGCCAATCTGTGCGAAATGACCCAGATCGGCCTGAATGTCCCCCCGGGGTTCACCATCACCACAGAGGCCTGCCTGGGCTATCTGGAGCTGGGGAACAAACTGCCCGACGGCGTGATGGAACAGGTCAAGGCACATATGAGCGCGCTTGAGAAAGAGACAGGCAAGGTGTTCGGTGATTCCCACAACCCCTTGCTGGTCTCGGTGCGTTCCGGTTCGGCCATGTCGATGCCCGGCATGATGGACACCATCCTCAACCTCGGCATGAACAAAGACACCCTGCAAGGGGAAATCGAGCAGACCGGCGACGAGCGTTTTGCCTACGATGCCTACCGCCGCTTTATCCAGCTGTTCGGGAAGATCGCCCTCGACATCGCTGATGAACATTTTGACGAGCCCTTCGAAGCCATCAAGAAGCGCGAAGGCGTGAAAGAGGATGTGGGCCTGTCCACCGAAAACCTGAAAGAGATTTCGGAGGAGTTCCTTGAGGTCGTGCATGCCCAGACCGGCCGTGCCTTCCCGGAAGACCCGTATGAGCAACTGGATCTGGCCATCAAGGCCGTGCTCGGCTCATGGTCGGGCAAGCGTGCCGTCGATTACCGCCGCGAGTTCAACATCACGCCCGATCTGGCCAACGGTACGGCGGTCAATATCTGCACCATGGTATTCGGTAACCGCGGCGACGACTGCGCAACCGGCGTAGCCTTCACCCGCAACCCCGGAGACGGCGAAAACGTTTTCTACGGCGAATACCTGGTCAACGCCCAGGGTGAAGATGTGGTGGCCGGCATTCGCACGCCCAAGCCGATTGCCCAGATGGAGACGGAAATGCCCGACCTCTATCGCCAGCTTGAAGAGCTGCGAGCCAAGCTGGAGCACCACTATTCCGAGGTTCAGGACTTTGAGTTCACCATCGAGAAAGGCACGCTCTACTGCCTTCAAACCCGCAACGGTAAGATGAACACGCAGGCCATGGTTCGCACCTCGGTTGAAATGGTCGCCGAAGGCCTGATCTCCAAGGAGCAGGCCCTGCTGCGTATCGCTCCCGAATCGCTGGAACAGATGCTGTTCCCCAGGCTTGACCCAAGTGCCAAGGTCACATCTCTGGCGACCGGCCTGCCGGCCAGCCCCGGCGCTGCCTGCGGTCATGTGGTATTCGATGCCGACCGGGCCGTGGCGCAAAAAAATGCCACGGGGCAACCTCTGATTCTGCTACGCGAGGAAACCAAGCCTGAGGATATTCACGGCTTTTTCGTCTCCGAAGCGATCCTGACCAGCCGTGGCGGTAAAACCAGCCATGCCGCCGTGGTGGCGCGCGGCATGGGCAAGCCCTGCGTGGCCGGAGCCGAAGGCATTGAGGTGGACGTGATGGCCCGCCGCGCGCATATCGGCGAGGTCATCATCAAGGAAGGCGATCTCATCACCCTTGATGGAACCACAGGCAATGTCTATCTGGGTGCCGTGCCGACCGTCGAGGCCGAATTCTCCGAGGAACTCAAGACCCTGCTCTCATGGGCGGACGAGCGTGCGCGCCTGAAGGTCATGGCCAATGCCGACGTCCCGGAGGATGCCGAACGTGCGCTCAAGTACGGCGCCATGGGTATCGGCCTGTGCCGCACCGAACGCATGTTCAATGCTGCCGAACGTCTGCCGATCGTACTGGAAATGATTGTGTCCGAAACGCTGGAGCAGCGCCAGGAAGCACTCGACAGGCTCCTGCCGATTCAGCGTCAGGATTTCGTCGAACTGTTCACCACGATGTCGCCGAACCCGGTGACCGTACGCCTGCTCGACCCTCCGATCCACGAGTTCCTGCCTTCGGAGAATCAGTTGCTCGACGATCTGATTCAGCTCAGGCACCTGAGAGACACCATGCGTGGCTCGGAGGTGCTTTCTTCCACGTTGAGCTTGCTGTCTTCGCAACACGACGGGCAAAAACTTGCACCGATCCAGCAACTTGCCGACTCGGCCCTGGTGGATGAAGCCATCGAGAAGAAGGAAGCGATTCTCAAGAAGGTGCGCGCCCTGTTCGAGGTGAACCCGATGCTCGGCCATCGCGGCGTCCGCCTTGGCATCACCTACCCGGAGATCTATGCCATGCAGATTCGCGCCGTGCTTGAAGCCGCCTGTGCATGCCAGAAGAAGGGTGTTGAGGTGCATCCGGAGATCATGATTCCGCAGGTCTGCACCTCCGAGGAGCTGAAGGCCATCAAGGAGATTGTCGAGACGATCCGCAAAGAGGTCGCCCAGTCCGAAGGCGTGGAACCGATCTTCAAGTTCGGCACCATGATGGAGGTGGTACGCGCCTGCATGCGTGCCGGCCAGCTGGCCGAAGAGGCGGAATTCTTCAGCTTCGGCACCAACGACCTGACCCAGGCCACCTTCTCGTTTTCGCGCGAGGATGCAGAGAACAAGTTCCTGCCGATGTACAACGAGGCAGGTATTCTGCAGGACAATCCGTTCGAGGTGCTGGATTCCAACGGTGTCGGCAAGCTGATGCAGCTGGCCGTTGGCTGGGGTCGCGAGACGAAGTCCGACCTGAAGGTGGGCATCTGCGGCGAGCATGGCGGTCATCCGGCCTCCATCCGCTTCTGCCACGGCATCGGCCTGACCTATGTGTCCTGCTCCGGCCCGCGCGTGCCGATTGCGCGCCTGGCCGCAGCACACGCATCATTGCTGGAAAACGCTTAAGCGGAGGGGTAACACCGGAAAAGGCCTCGCAAGGGGCCTTTTCTTTTTCACTCAGGGCCTGCGGAAAGGCGGCTTCATTACGCCTGCCTGCACAACCTCGGACGGCGCATGAGCCTGCATGAAGGCGGCTTTATCCTGCGCCAGAAAGGTCTCGAAATCCCATGGGGTCCGAGATAACCGGCTGCGCCATTCAGGCCGGAACAGATAGCTTTGCACCAGTTCACGCTTGCCGCCTTCATACCATGCCGTGACAGGCTTGCGGATGTACATTCCGCCCTCGAAGGCATCCAGGCAGGGCCAGATATACGACGGGAAGGTGTAAACCAGCCCCCTCACGCTCTGGCCATGAGCGCGCACCATCCCCGGATACTTCTCTCCCTTAACAAGCAGGCAGCGGTGATTCTTCACCTGCGCCCCTTCACCGACCGGCGCCAGGCCACTGGCCCTTTCAAAGATATCCGGACACATCAGCGTGCCGTATACGAATAGCCTTGGCATCAGCCGGCCAGGCCCGAGGCCTTCGATCTGTCGGGAAGAAGGTTAATGTGCATGTGCGAAATATGCCTGCGGACCAGACAAACTGTCACGCACGGCCATAGCCAGAAACAACTGGATGCGCGATTTTCGAAGGCCCATGAAAGGAGTCCGGTTTGCCATCACCCTCGTTTTCAGACAACCTCAACAGCTTGTTATTACGGGGAGGCTGGACGCGCGAGGGAGGTCGTGGGCTTCTACCGCATCGTCCGCCCTATAAAATGAGCGAGGTGAAGTATGCAGAGATGGTTTTATGCGGCGGGCGCAAGCCTGATTTTCATGACATCCGGCATCGCCGGTGCCAGCGAGCCTCTTGGCGATGCAAGCAATGGGCGCGTGATCTACCAGATGGGCAAGGGCGATAGCGTCCCCGCGTGCGCCGGCTGCCACGCTGCAGATGGACTGGGCATGGACGACATGGGCACGCCCCGGCTTGCCTATCAGGTTGACACATATGTGCTCAAGCAGCTCACGGATTTCGCCACCGACAAGCGCATGGACAACACAGCCTATGCGATGAACGACATTGCCAGAGGACTGAGCGAACAGGACCGCCGGGATGTCGCGACTTATGTGCATACCCTCAAGACGCCATTTTTCGGCTCTGATCTGGACCAACTCAGGAAGGATGGCGTCGAAACCGGCAATCCGGCATTCGGCAAGATGCTCGCCGAGTTCGGCGCGCCGGACCGCGGGGTGCCGGCCTGCCAGAGCTGCCATGATTATCACGGCCGCAGTGCCGGCCGCATCTATCCGGCGCTGGTCGGCCAGCGCTACACCTACCTGAAGCACGAACTGGAAGCCTTCCGTCTGGGCGCGGGCACGCCGTCATCGGAGGATGACGCGGCGCGCGATAACGATCCGATGGCCCAGATGCGCAAGGTTGCCGCGAAGATGAGCGACGAGGATATCGCCAATGTTGCAGCCTTTCTGAGCATCACCACCCCCATCACGCCAGGCAACCCGCGCGCCCCGCTACGCGACTGACCAGTACATGCACAAAAGAAGCCCCGCGACTGCGGGGCTTCTTGTATGAGGCTTTGCATATCACCTGCCCGGCGGCAGGTCCATCCCGCCGTCGTCAGCTTGTGTCTTCAGGAATCTTCCGGGTCCCTGCCCAGTACCTTGCGGCCGGAGAACATCGCGGAGACGAGCGAGCCTCCCTCGGTGATCTCGGCGCGTGCCACGGCCGCGATATGCAGCACGATGAGCAGCATCAGGAAGTAAGCTGTATAGATATGCACCTTGCCATAAGACCGCTTGAACGCACCGAGCTGCTTCATTCTTGCGGCATCAACAAAGCTCTTGTCATAGGGCTTGAGGGTGGCCGGATCAACCCCCTCGGCCGCTACATACTCAGCGACCACACCACCGAACGGCGGGTAGTAAATATCGGTACCGGCGCGCACCAGACCGGTCACGGCAAGCACCAGAAGCGAGGCCATGATTACAGCAACGGCAAGCTTTCCCAACGGATTGTGCCCGAGATACTGTTTCGGATCTCCGGCCTTGATACTCGCCAGATAGCCACCCAGTTCCACCATGAACCCTCTGCCCGGCAGCGTTGTGCTCCAGCGGGCGAAGCGATTGCCGACAAAGCCCCATGCCAGCCGGATGACCAGGTTGAGCACGAATACATAGCCGATCAGCACATGAACGGTTTTCAGCATGATTTTCGCATCGAGGCTGACGATGCCCAGCTCTTTCTTGAACAGCATCATCAGGCCCATGAAAATCAACAGGATAACGGTGGTAAAATTAACCCAGTGAAAAATGCGCGTCGGCGCGTCCCATACCTTGTATTCCTTTAACATCTCAACCTCTCAGTATATGGTATAGATAAAGTACTTGCCCGATGCGGAGAAAGCATGCGGATAGTATAGATCAACAACTGAAAGGATGACGAATTTCGGCTACTCGCTGACCTTTTTGCGCAGCGACTTCAACTTGCCACGCATGCTTTTGCTTTCCAGCCGCCGCTTTTTTGAGCCCAGAGTGGCGCGCGTCGGCCTCCGCTTCTTCTGCACCACCAGGGCCGCCCTGGCGAGGGCCTGCAGGCGCGCCAGGGCATCGGCACGGTTCTTCTCCTGGCTGCGGTGCTGCTGCGCCTTGATGACGATCACGCCCTCGCTGCTGATGCGCTGGTCGCTGTGCTGTAACAGCCGTTGTTTCACATCTTCCGGCAGGCTGGAGGCGCGGATATCGAAGCGCAGGTGAATGGCGCTGGCAACCTTGTTGACGTTCTGACCACCCGCCCCCTGCGCGCGGATGGCCTGCATGTCGATCTCTTCATCGCAGATGAACACATGCGGTGAAATCTCAAGCATCAGTCCGCCTCGAACTCCCTGAGCGAATAGCGCTCCATGGCCGTGATATCGCGATGCGCAAACAAGGATGCCTGACGGCGATAAACGGTTTCGGACAGCCAGGCCTCCTCGGCCTCGATCTCCGGCTCCCCTACCGCCCTGCTCCACACACCCTTGCGTCGGCGGGCCGGATCACCGTAGCTGAACGTCGGCAGCCAGCGATAGCCACGCTCGCGCAGCACATCCTTCTTCTCGAACGGCGCGTTGATGGCAAAAAAACGCCGGCTGTTCTCGCGCGCATGGGTCAGCAATTCGACCATGGCCAGCTTGCCGGAAACCGGTAGCGCCCTGGTCAGCAGGTGCAGCGTTGCCTGTGCATCATTCACCGCCCGGTGCCCCTCGAAGAAGTAGCCGAGACGGTAGGCTATGTAGTCCAGCTTCAGGCTCGACACATCCTCGGCCATCCAATCGACATCGTGCATCGTACATGCCCAGTTGGCATGCTCCGCGGCCGGCAGACGCCGCTCCATCATCTGGCGGTCAAAGGCGGCATTATGCGCGATGATAATATCGGCCTTCTCCAGCCAGCTGTTGATCGCCGCCTCATCCAGCCTGTGGCCGGTGAGCATGTCATCACTGATGCCCGTGATCCGCTTGACGATATCGGTCAGCGGTTTGCCCGGATCCTCGAAACCGCCATAGCTGTCCAGGATGCGGTAGATCATGCCGGTGGCGGCATCGTACTCGAAGGCCACCAGACCGAGCTCGATGATCTTGTCGCGCGCAGTGTCCAGACCGGTGGCTTCCACATCCACCACCAGGCCGATACGCGGCGTGGCGGGCTTCCCTTCCCAGTAGCGATCGGGCGATTCAAGACGCTCAATCACCCGGAAGCGGTCGGATTGTTTCAGTTGTTCAATTGCCTCGATATCGTCCATGCATCCACCCTTGAGAAATCAATCCCGGCAAGCCTGCACCCTGAAAAGGGATATGGGAATGCTCAGCCGCTCAAAACGTACTGCCACCTGCATAGAGCAGCCCGAGATAGGCGCAGAAACATACCAGCAGCACGAAGCCATCGAAGCGGCTGATACACCCCTGGCCGCGGCGTCCGAAGGCCATCAGCATCAGCATAAGGGTCAGCCCGAACATGATCGGCATGTCGCGCAGCAGGGCCGCTGCATCGAACGGTCCCGGAGCGATCAGTGCCGGCATGCAGAGTACCCCGAGGGTGTTCACCATATTCGAGCCGAGCACATTGCCGATGGCGATGTCCGGCTCGCGTTTGAGCGCGCCGGCCATCGAGGCCATCAATTCCGGGAGGCTGGTGCCGATGGCCACGATGGTCAGCCCGATCAGCAGATCGCTGACCCCGAAGGCCTGCGCAATATTCACCGCCCCCCAAACCACCAGCCGGGATGCCAGCAGCAGCACCAGCAGGCCGGTAAGCAACCAGATGACCGATTGCCGCATGGAATCCGTTACCGGAATGGCATCGGAGAACTCCTCCTGCAGGATGTCCGGCCTCTCGCGCCGGCCGGACAAAATCAGCCATCCGAACAGGACCAGCAGGCCGGCCAGCAGGACAAGCCCGTCCGCGCGGCCGAGCTCCCCGTCCAACATCAGGCCGAGAGCCAGAAGCATCACCAGCAACAGCACGGGAAACTCCCGGCGGATGGTCTGCGATTGCACGGCCAGCGGCATGATCATCGCGGTCACACCGATCACCAGGCCGATATTGGCGATATTCGAGCCCAGCGCATTGCCGATAGCCAGCTGCGGCGAGCCATCGCTGGCGGCAATGGCTGCCACCACAATCTCCGGCGATGAGGTGCCGAGGCTCACGATGGTCATGCCGATGACCATCGGCGAAATGCCCAGGAGACGGGCCAGCGAGGCCGCGCCGTCCACGAAACGGTCGGCCGACCATGCCAGCAACGCAAATCCGGCAAGCAGGGCCAGGCCGTAAAGCATCATGCCGGCCTGCATCAGGCAAACCGTCGCATATGGATGGTGAAATCGCCTGCCAGGTAATCATTCAGGCAGGTGCAGTCAGGCGTGATGCTGCCGCAGTATTCGAGCACCGTGTCCGGATCGAAGGCCACCAGCTCGGTAAGCATCCGCATGCTGCGACTTCGCGCATCGAGCATATTGAAGGCCACGCCGAAGCGACTCAATTCAAACATGCGGGCAATCACGCGGCACGCATAGGCGCCCTCGTCGCGCAGCCGCCAGTTGAACATGCCCGAGCATACCACCCAGTCGAAGGACTTCGGCGCAAAATCGGAATCGAAATCAAACAGCTCGCCGCAAAGCACGGCCGCATCGGGATGACGCCGCGCCGCCTCCGCTACAATCTCGGGCGAAAGATCCACGCCGGTGTAGTTCACTTCGATAGCATGTGCCCTGAGCCAGTCGCGCAGATCGGCAAAGCCGCAACCGACATCGAGCAGGCTGTCTCCGCTGCGGATGCCTATCCCCGCCAGCACCTTGAAACGCAGCTTCTGTTCGCCGCGCGAGGCCCAGTGCAGCGCATCGGTGTTGCAGCCATGCAGGGCCACGGCATCGCGATGCATATCGATCAGCTGCTGTTTACGGGCTGCATCCATAGGCATGGAAGCATACAATGTTTTTAGCGGCATGCATGCGCACGCCGTGCATGCGGAGAACTGCATCAACAAGGAGTCGGCATGGACGCATTTATGCAGGCAGCCATTGAAGAGGCTGAAAAGGGACTGGCCGAGGGCGGCATCCCCATCGGCTCGGTGCTGGTGATAGATGGCCAGATCGTCGGACGCGGACACAACCGGCGCGTGCAAAGCGGCAGCGCGGTGCTGCATGCGGAGATGGACTGCCTGGAAAACGCCGGCCGTCTGAGCGCCGCCGATTACCGGCGCGCCACATTGTATTCCACGCTGTCCCCCTGCGATATGTGCAGCGGCGCAGCCCTGCTGTATGGCATTCCGAAAATCGTGCTGGGCGAGAATCGCACCTTTAAAGGGCCGGAGGAATATGTGCGCTCGCGCGGCGTGACAGTGCTAAATGCAGACAGCGAGAAGTGCTACCGGCTGATGCAGGACTTTATCGCCGCCAGCCCCGCGCTGTGGAACGAGGATATCGGGGAATAGGCCCGCCTATGCGGGGATCGGATCCCGCCGCATGTGGATGGTGAAATCGTTCTTCAGATAGTCATCGTACAGGCTGCTCTCCGGGCACAGCGTCCGGCAGTAGGCCAGCACATCTTCCGGCATATGGCTTTGCAGGTCGTGCGCATTCAGATGCCGCGCATTGAGCAGGTTGAAGGCCACTCCCTTGCGACACAGCGCAACCATGCGGGCGATCATCCGGCGCGCATAGTCGCCCTGGTCTTGCAACTGCTCGTTCAACGCGCCGGATAGAATCACCCAGTCGAAAGCCCCGTCGGCGAAGTCCATATCGAACAGGTCACCGCAAAGAAATCTCACATCCGGGTGCCGCCTTTCCGCCTCTTCCAGCAGGTCTGGCGAAAGATCGATGCCGGTATAATCCAGGCCCCCGTTCACCCTTTCGAACCAGCGCAGGAAATCCCCGAAGCCGCAACCCACATCCAGCACCGCATCCCCGCTTTTAATGCCGATGCCGGCCAGCACCTCGAAGCGTATTTCCTGAATCTCCCGCGAGCTCCAGTACAGCGCATTGGGGTGATAGCCATGCCGCTTCAGACTGTCCCGATGCCGGTCCACGATCCGCTTGCGCTGCTCTTTTTTCATACGCGGAAATTATCACAAACCACCCCATCCACATAAGCGGTTGATGATACTGTGCCATCCGCACTTACACCTTATATCAGGCCCGAATGAACAGTGTGAGAACCGGGCCGCGCCCTATTGATGCCCTCCCTGCTACCTGGCTGCCTTCAATAATTTGAAATTGCCGTGCGTGATCCATTGCCATCCGCTGTTCGTTTTGAGGAAGATGCTCAGCCTCGGCGTGGGCTCGGATGACAGGCGTATGCCGTCGATCGTTTCGGCCACGGACACAAAGTAGCTTGTGACAAGCACGGGGCCGTTCTGCGTCACCGTGAAATGGCTGAGCGTGTAATCCCCCAGGTGCAGGCCCCTGATAAGCTTGAGTTCCTGTTCCCGGTTGCGCGAGCCGTCCTGATGCACGGACTGGAAGCCCTGGGGCGTATAGCTCTCAATGGCCTCGATGTTTCCCGCCTTCATATCGCTCCACACCTGGCGAACAAGCTTTTCGCCCTGTGCGGCAGCGGACAGCGATTCCGATTCGGCCAGTGCAAGCTGGCTGATACCTGTTAGTGCAAAGACCAGAACAAACATGACCTTGAATATCTTCATAACGCTCTCCTTTGTTGTTCAGAACCGCATCGCCATCGGCAGGCCAGCGTCCTGTATGCTTATAGCTCAATCCGGCAACGCATGCCTGCCCACAGGAAGCAATGTCATCATTCACCGACATCAAGTAGAATGCGGCAATGTCCCTGGAACACTTCATCCCTGTCCTTCAGCTTTCGATTGCCCCCGTCATCGTGATTTCGGGTGTCGGCCTGATTCTATTGTCGATGACCAACCGCATTGCGCGCGTCATCGACCGTTCAAGGGAGCTGGCGGAGTTGCTGCGCAGCGATGAGACAGGCAGCGAACGGCATCAGGTGCGCCAGCAACTGGTGATTCTGGCGCGACGGGGGTGGCTGCTCAGGCACGCCATCGAGTTCGCTTCCGTCAGCCTGCTGCTGGCTGCTTCGCTGGTTATCGTGCTGTTTTTTGTCGTGTTGTTCGATATCGAGGCGGCCGTGCTTGTCACCGTGCTTTTCGTCTCCTGCATGCTGTCCCTGATCGTCGGCCTGATCTTTTTTCTGATGGATGTGAACACCGCACTATCCGCTCTCAAGCTTGAGGTCGGCCTTGAACAACACGAAGGCCAGACCAGGCCATGACCGGGACACAGCCCAACAATCCGCTGCACGGCATGACGCTGGAGAAGATTCTGGCGGCGCTGGTGGAGCATTACGGCTGGGGAGAGCTGGGGATATACGTCAGAATCAAATGCTTCAACAAGGACCCGTCGATCAAATCCAGCCTGACCTTTCTGCGCAGGAACCCCTGGGCGCGAACCAAGGTGGAGAACCTCTACCTCGACATGCTGGATGAGCAAGAGAACGAATCGAAGTCGCCCTGGCCGGGCAGGAAGTGACATGAACAGCGGTGGATTCAGCAGGACTTCGCCTCCACAATAGGCACGCCTGCATATAATTTCGCCACACACGCTCCAATAGCGCGAAAAAACATCGATAAACCAAGGCATTCCGGCTGGCATCGGCATTGCTCTATCAATCCAAGGCTCTATCCTGTGCTGGCTTTTGAAACAGGAAAAACAACCGGGACAGACTACCGCACTGCCGCAGGTCGATGATGCATACAATCATTCGGGTAATCGCATAAGGAAAACAGGACCACGATATGACTGAAACTGTAACGACACATACCCAGGGAAACAGTGAGGCTCCACCGCAAGTGTGGCACCAGCTGATCAACCTGAAGCTGGCTGCACTGGGCATGCCCACCTGCCCTCTGAAGGAAGGGGATTACACCTATCTGGAGATGTCGGAAAGTGTGCTCAAGCGTTACGCACGGCTCAGGCGCCTGTTGTCGACCTATCGCTGCCCTGCGGATCAGCGCATCCAGCAGTTCCTGAATGCCTATCTGGGTGAAAACGGCGTGGATGAACCCGTCGAAATCCCCGGCACAAGCCTGATCGTGGATAAGCCTGGCATGGCGCGCGAAATGTCGTTGCCGCTGAACGGCAATCATTTTCGCTCGGATATCGTTGAATCCTACCGCCTTTTGCAGGGTGTGCTGCACAATCCGAAGAATGATCGCCGCACCACCAAGGGCGTCTTCCACATTGCTGCCGGCGGACTCCCTGTTCCTGCCGACAAGCTGGAAGTCCCTGTCGATGTATACGCCGCGATCCTGAAGGAGGCATTTAATCCTCCCCGCGAGCTGCTTGAGTTGCCCGCGACCAGTGAGGAGGCCGAGAAGGCCGAGCTTTGGGTATCCCTGCTGCTGCGCCCGATCGTTCGCCCCGAGGTGGCAGGCGTATTGCCTGCCAAGAGTCTTGAGGTTCGCATGTTTGCGCCTGCAGGACTGGTTTCCAACCTCGATTTCGTGGAATCGATCTTCGGCAATGCCGGTGACCCCTACCTGCCGGAGAACGATGCCGCGCTGGATATCGAGCACTGGACCGGCCAGACGGGCTGCATCATTCTCGCCCCGCATCTGGTCGGCCTGAAGAAAAAGGCGCTCGGCCTGCCGCATGTGAGCAAGGCCAGCGAACGCCAGCGCCGCGATGGCATGTGCTGGGAAGAGAAAGACGAACTCTACAACGACGGCAACGCCTTCAAGCTGGTGTGCCGCGATATGCGCGGCGTGATCGTCACCATTATCGCCGACAACTATTTCGGCTACAGCAAAAAAGAAATCAAATCCCACATCAGCTACTCGGCCAATCTGTTCGGCGGATGCGAGGAAGAGCATGCCGGCGGAGCGCTGGCCTTCCCGCGCTACAATCTGGGCGAGATCTATCTGCCCCACTCAAGCTATATGGTCGAAACGCACACCTTTGCCGGTCTGTGCCACCGGCTTGGCGACAGGATTGAGTTGCAGCCCGAAGGCTATGCCATCGACAAGCGCTACTCCGAGATTCTGTACGTCCCGGAAGACACGCAGATCAATATCCATGACCTGCGCGTGACCTGGCAGGGCAAGGAAGGCCCCCGGCACATCAAGTTGCTGGCCAAGCACACCTACATCTACCCGAGCGGCTTCAGGGTGCATATGGAGCGCCACCCCGATGCGCCAAGCTGGCGGTTGATCGGCACCATCGGTGAGGGCACCTTCTGCCACAAGCCAAGCACGGTATCCGGCGGCGGCAAATCGGAGATATCCAAGTCCATTGCCGGTGCAGTGCTTTCCGGGCCTGTGTATGTGGGCAATTTCGAGGAGGACATCGCCCAGGTCAGGGCTGTTTTCGAGCGCGATTATTCCAACCGTTTCCGCGACCCGAAGGCGCAGGAGCCGGACACCCGCAGCCTGCTGACCAGGGAGCGAAGCCTCGGCTCGGTAATCAAACTGTTAACCCCCTCGGCAGAGGATTATACCGATGAATACAACCAGTGGCTGGAGAGTATTCCGCAGCACATCCTGGCCCTGGCCTTCATGATCAAGCGCTTTTACCGGACCGCCTGGGGAAAGGACTGGCACAAGCATTTTTCCGTGGACAAGGTGAATGGCCACTCCGGTCATGAACTGCGGCACCACGGCCGCAAACTGATGGCAAGCTATCTGCGCGTGGGCTTCGGTAGCGACGGAAGCTGGCGCCTGTTCAAGCTGCGGCAGGATTATATCGCCGCGGACAAATTGCAGATGGAAGACGATATCACCGCATCGACGGTGATTCCGACCAGCTATGTAGACGGACTGAATCCCGACTTCGACCATCCGAGCATCAAGCTGACGGAGAACTGCGAACAGCGACTGTTCCAGCGGCCCGATGAGGCCATCAACCGCGGTGCGGACCTGCAAACCGAGTCCGACCTGTCCACGGGTAACAGCTTCATCTCCAATTTCGAGCCCATGCAGCGTGATGATGCCCAGGAGATGATCGAGGATGTGGTGCACTTCGAGGAGTTCAGCGCCCCGATGCAGGGGCTGGTACACAGGGCCATGGGGATGGATGAATCCCTGTATTTCGTATCCTCGGCCCACCCCCGCATGGTGAATGGCAAGCCCAGCCTGAATGTGCGCTACCTTCAGGACAGGCCCGACATGGCCGATCCGCGTTCCGCCTACCTGACGGAGATCAGCACCCGACTGAAACGTGGCCTTGAGCCGGAGCAACCCGTGCATTTCGCGGTCAATGCCGTGCTTTCCGGCCGCCGCAACAACCCGCCGGCAAAGGGGGTAAGGTCGCTGGCTGTGTTCAACCCCATCCACTATCAGGAACTGCCGGAGCTGTTCATGGACTTCATCTGCAGCCTGACAGGAAAATCGCCATCGACAACGGGCGCCGGCTCGGAAGGCGCCCTGACCAAGGGGCCGTTCAACTCGATTTCGGCCACGGCTGATCTCAACAATGCACTGGTGTCCTTCATCCTGTGCGGCTACGACGGGTATTCCACCGCAGCCGGGCATATCGGCGCGCACCGGCGCATTGATCACGATATCAGTATGCTGATCCCGGAGATCTGGTGCCGCCTGCCGGCCAGGGTTCAGAAGCCGGTTTACATGATCGAGCACGGATACCTCGAAAAGATGGAGGATTTTGAACACCAGGGGAGAACCGTTCTTGCCAGCCGGCTCGGCTACCGGATGACCGAGCGTTTCGTTCACGATCATTTCGGCAAGCTGTTCGACAGGCCCATGGCGGTATTCGATGAAGCCATGCTCAAACCGGAAACCCAGGGCATGGAAGACTTTGTCGATGGCATCAACAATATCTGCGAAGCCCAGCAACGGGTGGCAGAGGGCTATTTCCTGGATGGCTCCGTCGAGGATGCATGCCCGCCTCTCAAAGCCCTGCTGCATATCATGGCAAACGGCTCCTATGAAGGCATGGATGTGAACCACCCTGCATTCCGCGAGATGTTTACACGCAAGTCCCTGTTGCAAAGCGACTGGTACAAGCAACGGCTGCTCATCAAACAGGACAGGGACAAACATCTATGGCTGCAGCACAAGGAATATCTGCACACCCAGTTGCAGGAACTCGACGAGGATGAGCTGGACAGGCAGGAACAGCTGAACGAGCGCATGGTGGAGGCCGACAGGATGATCGCCGTCGTATCGGGCAGCGCATATCTGGAGCGACTCAACGGTACGCTCGGGGCGGACTGGATCCATCACTGAGCAGGCATCGACGAGGCCCTGAGTTACCCGGGGCCTCGCATGCCGCAGACCGACTGTTAGCTTAGCGGCATACACAGCTGCGCAAGCTGCCCGGGAAGACGATGATCCAACCGGCAGCAGCAGCGAAGGGGAAAATCCTTTATGCACAAGGAAACCGTTTGCATCCATAGCGGCTCATACCATGACGAACAGACCGGTGGCGTGAATACACCGATCTTCACTTCATCCTCATTCGGCTATATCGACTGCGACGACATCGCCTATCCGCGCTACTTCAACACACCCAACCAGCAGGCCGTAGTGCAAAAACTGTGTGCCCTGGAGGAAGCCGGGGACGGCGTGCTGTTCAGCTCTGGCATGGCGGCCATCAGCAGCAGCGTGCTGGCCTTTGCAGGGGCCGGCGATCATGTCGTCATGCTCGCAGAGTTGTACGGCGGCACGCACGGTTTTGCCACAGAGATGTTCGACCATCTGGGCATCGCTTATTCGTTCGCCGCCACCAGCGCCGAAGCGGTTGCCGAGGCCATCACATCGGACACAAAGGTGATCGTCATCGAGTCGCCGACCAACCCATTACTGGGCATCATCGACATCCGCCGCGTGGCACAAATTGGCAAAGAGAACGGCATCGTGACCATCATCGACAATACCTTTGCCACCCCGCTCAACCAACGGCCTCTAAACCTCGGCATTGATGTCGTGGTGCATAGCGGCACCAAATACCTGGGTGGACACAGCGACCTTTGCTGTGGCGTGGCCCTGAGTTCAGGCCAGCACGCGAAAAAAATTCGCGGCATAGCCCGCAGCCTGGGGGGAAGCCTGAACGCCGCCTCCTGTTACCTGCTCGAACGCAGCCTGAAGACACTGGCGCTCCGAGTGGAAAGACAAACCGATCATGCAGCGCGCATCGCCGCATGGCTGGCCGACCACGAGGCGATAAGCCGGGTTTATTATCCCGGATTGCCGGAATCGGACGGGCATGCCATTGCGCGCAGCCAGATGCGTGGATTCGGCGCCATGCTGTCCTTTGAACTGAATGAGGAGGCCATTGCCCCTGATGACTTCGTGCGCCGGCTCAAGCTGATCTATCCCGCAGTCAGCCTTGGCGGGGTGGAATCCCTGATCTGCTCGCCGGCACAAACTTCGCACGCCGGGATCGGGCAGCAAGAACGCCGCAGGATCGGTATCCGGGACAACCTGCTCAGGCTGTCCGTCGGTATCGAGCATGCCGACGACCTGATTGCCGATATCGGCCAGGCGCTGGGCGCTTAGGAAAACACCAGTGAGGCTCCTGGTCCGTATCCGGGAGGCCCTTACTTGGTCAGGGAGATGAACAACTCCGGAAGCTTTTCGGGCAGGCGCTCGATGTGGTCGATCACGGAATACTGACGACCGAAGATATCGCCCACATACTCATCCGCCCTGGCGTCCAGGGTGATGCAGTAGGTGAAAATGCCATCCTGATCGAGCTCATTGACCGCCTGCCTTGTATCTTCAATGAGCAGGCGCTCGTCCTTGGAATCGATATCGGACGGTTCGCCGTCGGTCAGGATAAGCATCAGCTTCTTGTCGGCCTGCTGGGCCTTCAGGTAATGCCCGGCATGACGCATGGCCGCGCCCATGCGGGTCGAGTAACCCGCCTCCATGGCCGACAGCCTCCCCTTCACCTTGTCGTCCCACTTCTCGTTGAAACCCTTGATATGCAGGAAACGCACATCGTGCCGGGTATTGGAGTGGAAACCTGAAATGGCAAACGGGTCGCCCAGGTGATCCACGGCCCAGGCGAGCAGCGACACGGCCTCCTGTGACAGCTCAAGGATCGTCTGGCCGCCACTGCCGGGCACCTTCTCGTTCAGTGATGCCGAGAGATCGAGCAACAGGGTCACGGCGATGTTCCGGCCATCGGTACGATGGCTCATATTGATGCGCGGATCGGGCGATGAGCCACCCTTGTAATCAATCAGCGAGCGCAGCGCGACATCCAGGTCCAGTTCGCTGCCCTCTTCCTGGAATCGCACGCGTACCTTGTCCTGCGGCTTGATCATATCGAGGATACGCTTCATGCGCTTGGCCAGCCCGGCATGCTTCTCCAGCAGGCGCTCCACCTTGCTGACACTGCCACCGGGATGCAGCACCTCGTACAGGCTTACCCAATCGGGCCGGTAGCTCTTGTTACTGTAGTCCCATTCGTCGTAATGTCGCGGCGGCAGGCCCTTGAGGTCCTCTTCCTCCTGCTGCTTGCGATCGAGATGCTCGAACATCTCGTCCTCGTCGCTGCTCTCGATGTAAATCCACAGGTGGCGATTGTCGTCCCGGTAATCGACCTCGGTATTCTCGAACAATACGTTGGGGGAGTAATCCCTGGGTGTGCGTGCCACGAACAACAGGGCAAGGCTGGCCATGTCCGGGCTGCTGCCCTCGCCATCCTTCATAATGTCGTGAAAACGACCGGCAAAGTCGCGAATCATCTCGGTTTTCGGCTCAAAATCCGGATCGAGAATGGTGCGTGACAACAGAGCCAGTCGGATACGCATGGTCGAGGCATCCTTGATATCCACATCCAGCTGGCTCTCGTCCGGGATTGGATGCAGTGCCATAAAGATGCGGCGCAGACCCGGATAGCGCTGCATGGCCAGCCAGTCCACGCGGCAATCCTCGAAGGTCTCCACGCCCACGCGCTGGATCGGGCTCCAGTTATCGACCACCATCTTGCTGCTCCAGCGACGGTGCGCCGCCATGTGCGCCAATGCTGCGCGGTAGCGATCCAGGCCGGAAATATCGTTCAGGTCGTCGTACACATCCGGGATACGGATACCCTGGTCGTCGAAATAGGGCATCGGCTTGACCAGTTCGTCGAAGGCCTGCGAATACGGCACCAGATAGTCATGATCCCGCCACAGGCCGCGCATGTACATATCCAGTTTGCGCTCGTTATCGATAAACAATGTGCCATGACGTTCGCGCTGCAACACGGCCTTCGAATCGGCAGACTCGAGCGAGAAAAATTCAACCTGACGGTCCGGGTGATCGTCATAGTAACGCACCCCGTATTCAATCCAGTTTTTCAGGCCCTCCAGCGGCACCATGGTAAGGATGCGCGGCGCCTGCTTGAGCAGGTCGGACAGGCCGGGGCTGGGAAAGGTGGTATGATGACCGTGCACCGAGCCGGAGGTTGCATTCATCATATCGCGTACGATGTCGATGTAGCGCCTGAACATCCTGAAGCTGGGCAGCAGATGGGCCACCGCGCTGCTGGTCTGCAGGAACGGCACGATGGATTTGAAATTGGTGTGCGTGGACATGTAGTGCGCGAACTCGCGCAACTCCACCAGCGCCGCTTCATCACCCAGCAGGTGGGCCACCGCCGGTGCCTCTTCCAGATAGACGAGCAGCGGCTCCGGGCCGCGCCCCATCTTGCCGAGGAAACGGGCGTTTTCGATGTACGACATCAGCCCGTCCTTGCTCAGCCGTCGCTTGGCCTCTTTCAGGCATTCATCGAACACGGCATCGGCCTGGGCAAAGTTGCAGCCCAGCTTCTGCCAGTACATCTCGTACTCCATATTGCGTTCGGCGAGTTGCACCATCAGACAATCCCTCCATGCGAAGAAGCGCTATGGATGGGCGAATACAGGGCATGCGAAGGCAAGGCCGCGCAGGCGTACTTCTGTGTACGTCGAGCGGCGATGACAGGCATAACGCAGTAGACGGCCATCAACAGCACTTCGTTCAACCGAACGCTGCGTCGATGGCGTGATCCAGCGTATCGCGGATGTCGGCATCGTCGGTAATCGGACGAACCAGTGCCATACGGCAGGCGGATTGCGCAGACACGCCGCCCTTGATCAGGGTGGCCGCATACACCAGCAAACGGGTGGAAATACCTTCATCCAGGCCGTGGCCCTTCAGGGCACGGGCAGCCTGCCCGACGCGAACCAGTTTGCCGGCCAACCCGGCATCAATGCCGGTTTCCTTGGCCAGGATGGAGGATTCGGTCTCCTCGTCCGGATAATCGAACTCGAAACCGGTGAAGCGCTGCTTGGTGGACTGCTTGAGATCCTTCATCAGGCTCTGGTAACCGGGGTTGTAGGAAATCACCAGCTGGAAATCCTTGTGTGCCTCGATCAGCTCGCCCTTTTTGTCCAGCGGCAGGGTGCGGCGATGGTCGGTCAGCGGATGAATCACCACGGTGGTGTCCTGGCGGGCCTCCACCACCTCGTCGAGGTAGCAGATCGCGCCGATGCGGGCCGCCGTGGTCAGCGGGCCGTCCAGCCAGCGCGTGCCGTTGGCATCAAGCAGGTAGCGGCCGACAAGATCGGAAGCGGTCATATCCTCGTTACAGGCCACGGTGATCAGCGGCTTGCCGAGTTTCCATGCCATATGCTCGATAAAGCGGGACTTACCGCAGCCCGTCGGCCCCTTGACCATCACCGGCAGGCGCGCTGCATAGGCGGCTTCATACAGCTCCACCTCATCGTCCTGGACCTGATAAAATGGTTCATCAACAATCTTGTATTGTTCCTTGTCGGTCATAAAAACCCTCCGCTTGTTGTCTGTGGCATCACTATAGCCTTGGTTGCCCGAAAGAAAAATTGATTATTCTTATAGGTTGAATAACTTGCCCTGATGTAACGCTACGTTGCTATAAATTCCTTTTACAGGCATCTATACTCACCGCATGCCATTCACCTTTCCGACCGAGTATGCGGCGCGCGCAGAGCTCAATGATGAGCTGCATGCCCACCCCTATGAGCCGCTGGACCCGCCTGAGCGTGTGGTATCGATCGCCATGCTGACTGGCCAGCAGCACAGCGAGACAGAGGCGGCACATCAGCGGGCGCTTTGCGAGCATTTCGGCAAACAGGTGCCGATCGATCCGGAGCGTTGGCGCATCGATCTCGGGCCACTGAGGGTGAAGGTTGAAAACCATCAGGAATACACGCGCTACAAACTGGCCCGCAAACTCGAGGCAGCGCCGCAGGAAGACCCCTTCGGCGAGTCACCGCTTGCCCTGCTCCCCGATGGCTGGCTGGAGGCCCTGCCCGGCAAAATGCTGGTGGCAGTGGATATCTGTATCATGCCCTACCCGGACGGGGCCTCGCATCGCGAGTTGATCGATGAATTCAGCCCGTATTTCGACGAAACAGCCCTGACTGCCTCGCAGGTCGGGCGCAGCGCTAACCTTGTGATGACCGATTTCAGGATTCGCGAGGACGGCATGACGCGCATGCTGATCTTCTCCAAGGCCCGCTTGCCCTCGCAGATCGGCCGCCTCGCGCACCGCCTGGTGGCCATGGAGGCCTATCGCATGCTGGCCCTGCTCGCACTGCCGCAGGCCAAACGCCTGCTCACCGAACTGCCGCAGGCCGATGCCAGACTGACCGAACTGACACGCGCCATCTCCGACGGCAGCGATGCCGACGACGAGGAGCTGATGCACCAGCTCACCACACTGGCTGCCTTTGTCGAAAACCTGGTTGCCACGCACTACCGGCGCTTCTCGGCCACGCATGCCTATTTCGATCTGGTATTCAAGCGGCTGGAGGAATTGCATGAGCAGTCCGTCGATGCCATGCCCTCACTGGGCGGCATGCTTGGACGACGACTCGACCCGGCGCGCACCACCTGCGATTCGGTGTCCCACTGGCTTGATCAACTGGCCACCCGGGTGGGCAAGACGACCGGGTTGCTGCGCACGCGTATTGATGTGGAGCATGAAAAGCAGAATCGGGAAATGCTCTCTGCGATGAACCGGCGCTTCAGGCTGCAGCTGCGCCTGCAACAGGCCGCCGAGCTGTTGTCCATCGCCATCTTTACCTACTACTCGGTCAACGTGCTGGACTATGTCGTGCAGGAAGTGGCCCTGCTGACCGGCAGGCCGCTCGAATCACTGCTGGTCAAGGCCGTTGCCGCGCCATTGCTGGCCGCCACCGCCTATCTGTTCATTCGTCACCTCAGATCCAAGCGGGAGCTGTAACCGCCTCGACCGGATGAGCGTGGTATCGTTCGGGCATCGCGCCTGGTGATAAATGAAAAAACCCGGTTCGGGTCCTTTTGCTTCGTTGCAAGAAATTGATCTTCGCTGTTTCACATATCCGGCCCCGGCGACCTCCGCAGAGGATGGCTGCAGCCTGCGCATCACGCGCTGCACCCGGTCACTGACACCCGAACGGTATAAAACAAAAGGCCCCCACTCGCGTGGGGGCCTTCGTTGTTGCTTCGGCTTGAAAACCGAACGTTCGTCTTACTTGTGAACGCCCAGCTTGTCGCGCCATTCCGGGAAGAGCTTGTCCGCATCCTTCGGGAAGGACTCGAATGCACGGGCAAATTCCGGATGGCTCTTGGCGTACTCGATCGGATCGGCACCGGACTTCCAGCAATCGTAGGCCTGGTCCAGCGACTTGCCACCGGCAGCCGGGCTGTCGATGTGGCCGAAGGAACCGCCACCGCAGGTATTGATCACGTTGGCATGGCCGAGGTTCTCGAAGAAGCCCGGCAGGCGCAGTGCATTCATACCGCCCGAGATGATCGGAGCAGTCGGCTTCATGCCATACCATTTCTGGTTGAAATAATGGCCCATGCACTCATCCCGTTCCAGCATGTAAGCCAGTACGGTTTCATTCGCATGGCCTTCCATCTTGCCGTAGCCCATGGTGCCGGTGTGAATACCTGATGCGCCTTCCAGACGGGAGAGCTTCATATAGCACAGCGGATCCATGCCCATCGGGGACTTGTAGGAGGTCACGGCACCATGACCGGCACGATGGAAGTGCAGGAAGGTGTCCGGGAATGCGCGACGTGCAGTGGTCACACCTGCAGGACCGGTCACGAAGCCGTCGATCAGGAAGGCGACATGCTTTTCATTACCGTACTTGGCGAACTGCTCAAGGATGTACTCACCGCGTGCAATGCACTCGCCGTGGTAGTCGGCCGTGGCGTTGGCGGAGAACAGCTTGGCTTCGCCGGTTTCCTGCTGCGCACGATCCATGGTCTCTGCAACCAGCGGAATCACGGTCTTCATCGGGCAGAACGGCTGGTTGGCCTGCGGCTCATCGTTCTTGATGAAGGTGCCGCCGAGCCAGAAGTCGTAGCATGCCTTGGCGAACGGCTCAGGACGCAGACCCAGCTTCGGTTTGATGATGGTGCCGGCAATATAGCCGCCATCCACTTCCGGGCGACCCAGGACCTTCCACAGGTCGGCAATACCGGTGCTCGGGCCGTCAAACTTCTTGATCATGCACTCCGGCACGAGGAAGTCGAGCATGCGCAGGCCTTCATGGTCGCCCATGCCCTGGTTGTTACCCAGGATCAGGGACCACATATGGGAAATATTGTAATAGCCGTCGGTGATGTTCGGATCGAACAGGTCAACCGGGTAGGCGATCTTCATCAGGCCGCCACCCTTGACCGGGTCGTCGCCGAATGCGGTCTCGTCGATTTCATACACCAGGGCATCAACGCCGCGGGTGAAATCATCGGTCGTGGACACTTCCACGTTGGTACCGGTGGAAGACTCGGCTGCAACGTGTGCTGCCACTTCCAGGAAGCCATAGCCCTTGGCCGGTATCAGTTTGTATGCAACAAGAAAATGCTTGCCGCCTGCAATCAGATCCTCTTCGTTCAGACCCAGATTAGCGTAACGATTCGATTGATCCATTGGGTGAATCCCTCCAGTTTTGTTAGTTGAGAAGCAACCGGTACCGGCCTCCTCTCCTGACGCGAACAGCCACTATACGGATGTCCTGCTTGGTTGGGAAGCCTATAGGCGCCTTCCATAATGTAAAATCAAAGGTTATGATGCTTCTGATAAATATTTCTTATGTGAGGTGCACATGAACATCACCCTCAAGCAGTTACAGATTTTCGAAACCGTTGCCGCGCAGCAAAGCTACACCGAAGCGGCCAAGATTCTCCACCTCACCCAGCCGGCGGTATCGATGCAGATCAAGCAGCTTGAGGAACAGGCCGGCCTGCCGCTCTTCGACCGGCTGGGCAAGCGCATCTCGCTGACCCACGCCGGCGAAGAGCTGCTGCACTATGCCAAATCCATCCGCTTGCAGGTCGACGAAGCCGGCCAGGTACTGGAGGAGATGAAGGGCCTGAAACGCGGCCGATTGCACCTGACCATGGCCTCCACCGCCAACTACTTCGCGCCGCAGCTGCTCGCCGCCTTCCACGAGCGCTATCCCGATGCCAAGGTACAGTTGGATGTGACCAACCGCATGGGCCTGATCGAGGCCGTGCGCAACAATGTCACCGATATGGCCATCATGGGGCGCCCCCCGCGTGGCAAGGATCTGGTCGGTCTGCCCTTCATGGAGAACCCGCTGGTCATCATCGCCCCGCCAAGCCATCCGCTGGCAGCATGCAAGATGATCAGGCTGCAGGAACTGGCGCAGGAGCCGTTCATCGTGCGCGAGGGCGAGTCCGGAACGCGCATCGCTGCCGAACGTTTTTTTGCCGAGCATGGCATCAAGCTGATTACCGGCATGGAAATGAACCGCTCGGAGGCCATTAAACAGGCCGTGATGGCCGAACTGGGCCTCGGCATCGTCTCGCTACACACCATCGAAATGGAACTGACCCTGAAACGGCTGGTGGTCCTGAAGGTGGAGGATTTCCCGATCATGCGACACTGGCATATCGTGCATCGCAGCGGGAAACGCTTCGCCGCCATCCCCGAGGCCTTCAGACAGTTCGTACTCGAGCAGGCAACCGAACTGATCAAATCGCCAGTTTCCTGAAGCTGGCAGGCCTTTATTTATCTAATATTCAGGAGAGCGATTCGATCTCGCGATAAATCTCGATCGGCTGATCGCATACCGGGCATTTCTCGCTGGGCAACTCGATCAGGGTTGAGCCGCAATTCTGGCAGACAAAATAGCGCACGGTCGTTTGCCTGAATCTTTCGCTCAACACGCCAAAGAAAATCCCGGTACCGGACAGAATCTGTTCAATCAGCGCACGATGCTGCTTCTCGGCCTGCCACGACCAGCCGACCTTCTCGATGGCCTGCTGGTGCCCCTCCGTCCCGAGTCGGGCCAACAGTTCGGGGTACTGTTTATCCACTTCAGCCAACTCATCCTCGGCGGCATAGCGCAGGTTGTTGCGCGTGCTGTCGATTTTCACGGCCCGGATATCCGGGTCCACCGGCTTTGTTCCCAACGCCTGCAGAATCTTCCGGTAGTTGCGTACATGCACGGCCTCGGATGCGGCAAGGGCGGCAAACAGGTGCGCGATGTTGGGGTGCCCGTCCTGCAAGGCATGCCGTGCGAAGGAATGGTAATGCGCACGAGACATGAACTCATTGGCATAGGCCGTCTGCAGCACGGCAATGGTTTCACTGAATGGCTGGCTCGTCATTTCCTCTGCGGCGTACATCGAGCGCGGCAGGCAAAACAGCACTGCGGCGGCACCGGCCTGCATAAGCAGTTGGCGCCGCGCAAGCGAAGTGCGTTCTGTTTCCTGTAGCATACCCTTGGTATAGTCCGGAAAACCCCACGGGACAAGGTATGAGCCCGGCCCTACTCCGCCGAACCAGCCCCTGTCGGCAGGGCATCGCTCAAGGCAACCACGGCTGCCGGCAGGACCAGCAGGTTGATCACCGGCACCAGCATCAGTGCCATGCCGGCACCACCGAAACCGAGCCAGTACATGCGCCTTTCGGCCAGGCTCTGCTTGCGCTTCTCAAAATTCCAACCGCGCCGCGAAGCGGGCACATCCAGCAGTTCGAAATTCAGGAAACGGATACCGGCATAGCCCCAGATCAGCATGGCCGCCACCTGCCCGACCACGGGAAGCCAGATCACCGCCAGCGCCAGCAGGCCCATCAGCAGCAAGCCGAGCAGTGGACGAACCGCATTGGACAGGCTTTGCAAAACAGGCTTCACCCAGCCGCTGTCCGCATCGGCTATCGGCTCGCCGCGCTGCAGGGCCTCGGCGCGGGCAGCCAGCATCTCCAGCCACGGTGCCACGGCGACCGAACCGAGCACGGTAAAGCTTATCGCGCCGGTGAACAGCGCCAGCAACACGGCCAGCAACCAGACCAGCCATGAAAGTGCCTGCCAGTACCAGGCATCGCCTTCCGGCAGCCAGAGACCGGCCAGGTATTCGGCCAGGCCAAACACGCCGACCATCACGCCGAGCATCAGCACCAGAAGCATCAGCACGATGCGCCACACAACGCTGCGCAGTTCACTGCGGCTGAACAGCCGGCCAAAACCGCCCAGCAGGCTTGCTGCGCCATTAAGCATCACCACCCCCCAGGCCGAGATCGCGCACCACCTGCTGCGCTTCCGCCAGATCATGCGCTTCGACAAACACGCGCATATCCATCACGTCCGGCAAAGGCATCAGGGCGTTCATCCCGGCATTGTCCACACGGTAGGCAATACCGCGATCATCCAGCGCATCACCGAGGGCTTGCAGGCTGATGGCATTATTCAGGCGAATCAGGGTTTGCATGCGACAAGGCTAACGTGGATATTACCGCAAAACCATGCACATAACGGCCATGCCATACCGGCAAGCGTCCGCGAAAGCCATCCGGGCATGGACACAGGGGGATGCCACCCCTTGCCTTGCAGGCGCGGACAGGTTGAAATCGCCGCCATCAAGCAGGCATCGATCCTCGCATCATCAGGGAGTTCAATCATGACAACAGCCGCCACCATCCCGGCCTACAGCCGGAAAATTCTCATCCGCATGCTGATTGCCGTGGTGCTGACAGCCATCGTGCTGCTGCTCAATATCGATCTGCTCTCCACCATCTACCTGAGCAATCAGCTGACCGGCATCGGCATGATCATCAACGGCGGCATCTTCGCACTGTTTCTTGCCGGCATGATCAAGATGGCCGTCGGCCTGGCCGCTTATGCCAGAGAGGAGCAGGCGCTGCGTGATTTTGTCGAGCGCATGGACGACGGCGAAGATGATCCGGCCATGGACATCCCGCCCGAATCGATCATCGCCGGGCGGTTCCGGAGCATGCAACAGCTGTTCAACCACCACACCCCGGTCAACCACAACGCCATGGCCGCAGCGCTCGTGGCGCGCGAAAGCACGCGTAGCGGCACGCCTCGCTTTATCAACAACATCCTGATCCTGGGCGGCGTGTTCGGTACCATCGTGTCGCTTTCCATCGCGCTGGTGGGCGCATCGGACATGTTGCTGAATGCCATCAGCTCCAGTGGCATGGGCATGGTCATCCACGGCATGTCCACCGCGCTGGCCACCACCATTACCGCCATCCTGTGCTACATGCTGCACGGCTATTTCTTCAATGCCTTCGGCGATGCCCAAACCCATCTGCTCGGCCACATCGAGGAGGTCACGGCCACCCGCCTGATGTCCCGCTTCCAGATCGAACAGAAGACCATCGATTACCGCATCACCGACCTTCTCAAGGCCATGGCTGATATGATCCGCCGCATCGACGACGGGCAAAGCGGCGTGCTGGGCATCACCGAGCGCCTTGAAGGCATGCTGCTGCACATGGAAAACGAGCGCGTCGACATGAAATCGGAGATGGACGATATCCGCCGCCTGCTGCGCGAGGGCTTCCGCCTCTCGGGGGAAAGCGGCGCATGAGCCAGCATTTCACCGATCTGCGCCTGAACACGGGGCGCGGCAACAGTGGCGAGGAATCCTTCTGGCCCTCGTTCACCGACATCATGACGGTAATCGTGATGATCTTCCTGATCGCCATGCTGGTGCTGCTGATCAACAATATGGATCTGGTCAAACGCCTGCAGGCCACGCTGGCGGCCGAGCGCACGGCCCATGAACAGGTGCTCAGCACCTCCTCGCTCAACCGCGACCTGCAGGCCCGGCTGGCCGATACCCAGAATCAGCTCGACATGCTGCGCATGCAGCTAATGAACACCGGCGAGGAGCGCGACAGGCTGGCCGAACAGCTGGCGCAAAACCGCAGCGAACTGGCAGCATCGCAGGACACTGCCCGGCAGCTGCAGGACGAACTCGCCGGCGAACGCGACAGGCGCAGCGAACTGGAAACGCAGGTCGCCGGGCTTTCCAGACAGCGCGATGAACAGCAGCAACGGCTGCAGGCTCTCGAACAGGACAAACAGCAGACCGCCAGCCGCCTGGCTGCCCTGCAGGGCGATTTCGAGTCGCTGAAGGTGAAATACGACAAGCTGGTACGCCCGGCACGTACCGCTGTTGGCAAGTACGTGGTCAATGTCCGCATCCTGCGCCAGGGAGACACCATCATACGCGCCGTGCAAAGCCCGCAGGACAAGCAGTTCACCCGGGTCAGCGAAGCCCGAATGTTCGAGGAACTGGACAAGCTGCATGCCGCGCACCCGAAGGATATGTATGTGCGCATCATCTTCCCCGACAAGTCCGGCCTTTCCTATGCCGAGGCCTGGACGATGACCGAAACCCTGTTGAAGAAATACGATTACTATTATCGCGAGGTCCCGCTTGACAGTACAAACGGCAAATGAACGATGCAGAACATGAATAAACCCGAGGCAAACACCACCGTCTCCCCGGTCGACACCGGCATATCAGACAGCACGCTCGCCGAAATGCTGCATGCCATGACGCCGGCCGGCGCCGACGATGCCGACCTTTACGTGCAGCACTCCGAAAGCGAGTCGCTGGCGCTGGAGGAAGGCCGCGTCAAACATGTGTCGAGCAGCACGCACCAGGGTATCGGCGCGCGCGTGATCAAGGGCGAAGCCGCCGGACAGGCCTATACCGATCGGCTGGAGCACGCCGCACTGATGGATGCCGCGCGAGCCGCGCGGGCCATCGCCTCGGACGCGCAATCCCGCGCCCCGGTCGCCGTGCATACCGGCCATCAACCGCACGCCCTGTACCAACAGGGCAACCCTTCAACCGGTGCCTCGATGGCCGGACGCAAGGCACTGCTCGAGCGCCTGGACAGCTATGCGCGCAGTCTCGATCCGCGCGTCAAACAGGTATTCGCCAATGTTTCCTCCTCGTTCACCGACATCCGCATCGTGCGCATGGATGGCGCCGAAATGCATGATGCCCGCCCACTGGTACGACTGAATATCTCGGTGGTCGTCGAGCAGAACGGCAAGCGCGAGACCGGCTCGGCCGGCGGCGGCGGACGCTTCGGCCTGGAACGCATGATCGAAGGCGAGGAAGCCGAGCGGCTGACCCGCGAGGCGGTTCGCCTGGCCCTGCTGAACCTGGATGCCATCGCGGCACCCGCCGGCCCGATGCCGGTGGTGCTCGGTCCGGGCTGGCCCGGCATCCTGCTGCATGAAGCCATCGGGCACGGACTGGAAGGCGATTTCAACCGCAAGGGAACCAGCGCCTTTGCCGGTCGCATCGGCCAACAGGTTGCCTCAAAGGGCGTCACCGTGGTCGATGACGGCAGCATCGCCGAGCGTCGCGGCTCGCTGAACTTCGACGATGAAGGCACACCGACCGGGCGCACCGTGCTGATCGAGGACGGTATCCTCACCGGCTACCTGCAGGACAGGCAGAACGCCCGCCTGATGGGCATGCAGCCGACCGGCAACGGGCGCCGCGAATCCTATGCCCACCCGGTGCTACCGCGCATGACCAACACCTTCATGCTGGCCGGAGAGGCCTCGCCGGACGATATCCTGTCCTCACTGGATCGCGGCATTTATGCGGTCAATTTCGGCGGCGGTCAGGTGGACATCACATCCGGCAAGTTCGTGTTCACCACCTCCGAGGCCTATCTGGTGGAAAGCGGAAAAATCGTCGCGCCGGTGAAGGGTGCCACCCTGATCGGCGACGGCCCGAGCGTTCTGACCCGCGTTTCGATGATCGGCAATGATCTCGAACTCGATCCGGGCGTAGGCACCTGCGGCAAGGACGGGCAAAGCGTACCGCGCAGCGTGGGCCTGCCAACGCTGCGCATCGATGAACTGACCATTGGAGGTTCCGAGGCATGAGCGCCCAGGGGATGAACGATTTACAGGCACTGACCGCCAGGCTCATCGAGCTGGCACAAAAGAACGGTGCGCACAGCGCCGATGCGCTGACCGTGGCCGACACCAGCGATGCCGTGCGTGTGCGTCACGGCAAGATCGAGTCGGTGGAGCATGAGGATTCCCGGGGTATCGGGCTGCGCGCCTTCGTCGAGCAAAAAGAAAACGGCAAGCAGGGCCTGGCCTTCGCCAGCGCCTCCACCTCCGACTTGTCCGAAGCCGGCCTGGCCCGCCTGGCCGAGCAGGTCATCGGCATGGCGCGTATCTCCGAGCCCGACCCGGATGCCGTTCCACCGCTTGGCGCACAGCATCCCGATAGTGCGCAGATGACAGAATGGAAGCAGCATCATGCCAGCGCCGAGCATGCATGGAACATTGAAGCCGCCCGCGATGCAGCGCTGCAATGCGAAGCCGCCGCGCTGGGCTATTCGGAGCGCATCAGCAACAGCGAAGGCGCCGAATCGGCCTTCGGCGGCATGCGCGTGGCCTATGCATCAAGCGACGGCTTTGCAGCCGCATATGGAAAAACCTCGGCCTCGCTGAGCGTGTCGGTGATTGCCGGAAGTGATGACGGCATGCAGCGCGATTATGCCTGGGACCGTCAACTGATCGGCCAATCGCTGCGCGGCCCTGAAGACATCGGACGCGAGGCCGCCGAACGCACGATCAACAGGCTGGGCGCCGGCGGCATGCCGAGCGGCAGCATGCCGGTGATCTATGAACCGCGCGTGGCCACCTCCCTGCTCGGCCACCTGGCTTCGGCGGTCAATGGCCGTGCCGTGCTGCAGCAACGCTCCTTCCTCGGCGATGCGCTGGAGGAAGGCATCTTTCCGGACTTCGTGAACATTGCCGATGACCCCGACCACCCCGAAGGGCTGGGTAACCGCCTGTTTGATGGCGAGGGCAGCCGTTGCTCACGCCTGCAACTGATTGATGAAGGCCGCCTGACCGCCTTCCTGACCGACCGCTATGCAGCCGGTCGCCTGAAGGTGACGGCCGGTGGACATGCAAGGCGCGGGCTGACCGGTGATATCGGTATCGGCACCTCGAATCTGCTGATGCAGGCCGGCACCCTTTCGCAACCGGACATGCTGCGCGAAATCGGCAACGGATTGCTGGTCTGCGAGTTGATCGGTTTCGGTGTGAACGGCGTAACCGGCGATTATTCACGCGGCGCATCCGGCTATCTGATCGAGAACGGCGAAATCACCCGCCCTGTGCATGAGATCACCATTGCCGGCAACCTGAAAGACATGTTCCGCGGTATTCGCCATATTGGCAGCGATCTGACATGGTTCGGTTCCGCGGCGGTTCCGAGCATTGCCATCGACGGCATGACAGTCGCCGGGCAGGGCTAGAGGCAGCAGAAAACCAGACAAAAGGACATACGATGACATACGACGTGTACGGCGTGGGCAACGCCATCATGGATCTTCAGGTGCAGTGCAGAGAGGCGGTGCTGGACAGTATCGGCGTGGAGAAGGGCATCATGACGCTGAGCGAAGAGACTCAGCAGAGACAGGTGCTTGCCGGTCTCTCGGACCACCCGGTCAACCAGTGTTCGGGCGGATCGGCTGCCAACACGATTGTCGGCGTTGCGGATTTCGGCGGCAAGGCCGCTTATGCATGCAAGGTCGGTCACGATGCCTTCGGCACGCAGTACCTTAATGAAATGCGCAGCCTCGGCATCAACGTGGAGGTCGCACCCAGCCAGGGCGACACCGGCACCTGCGTGGTGCTGATCACGCCCGATGCGCAGCGCACCATGCTCACCCACCTCGGCGTATCCTCCACCCTCGGACCAGACGATATTGATGCGGCTGAAATCGCCAAGGCCAGGTACGTATATATCGAGGGCTACCTGTTCACCGGCGATTCCACCAAAGCCGCGGCCCTGAAAGCCATTGAACTGGCCAAGCAACAGGGCGTAAAGGTGGCTCTCACCGTATCCGACCCCTTCCTCATCGACCTGTTCCGCGACCAGTTTATCGAGTTGATCGAGGGGCCTGTGGACCTGCTGTTCTGCAACGAACAGGAAGCGCGCGCCCTGACCGGCTGCGACGAGCCGGTGGACTGCGCGCACGCCATCCACAAGCATGCCGAGAATGTCGCGCTGACCCTCGGCAAGAATGGCTCGATCCTGATGCACGAAGGCGAAGTGATCGCCGTGGAGAGCGTGCCGGTGCAGGCCGTGGACACCACCGGAGCCGGCGATATGTATGCCGCCGGTGTACTGTACGGCATCACCAACGGGCTTTCCTGGCAGCAGGCCGGTCACCTCGGCAGTCATGCCGCCGCGCAGATCGTTTCGCGCCTCGGCGCGCGTCTGCCAAAGAGCTATACCGAGCAGGAAATCCGCAACCTGCTTAGCTAGGAGGCTGTATGCCAAGCATCAAGGAAATGCTCTCCGCCAACAAGAAATGGGCGGACGAGATCAAGGATCGCGATCCGGACTATTTCACACGTGTATCGGCAAAGCAGACACCGGAAGTGCTGTGGATCGGATGTGCCGATTCACGCGTCGGGCCGGATCAACTGGTCAGCTTGCCGATGGGCTCGGTCTTCGTGCACCGCAATATCGGCAACATCTTCGCCACCAACGACCTGAATTGCCTGGCCGTGCTGGAATTCGCCATTGATGAATTGCATATCCCCAATATTGTGGTTTGCGGGCATTACGGTTGTGGCGGCGTACACGCCGCACTGCAGCACAGCGGCATCCAGCCGATAGACCTTTGGCTGGACCAGATCCGTTTCATTTACCAGCGGCATTCGGCAAAGCTCGACAAGCTGAGCCTGGAGGAACGCTGGAAACGGCTGGCAGAGCTCAATGTCGAGGGTCAGGTGCACAATATCTGCCGTAATACAATCGTGCGCGAGGCCTGGAAACGCGGTCAGGAGGTCAATGTCATCGGATTGATCTACGACATGCATGACGGCCGGCTGCGCCAGATGGGCCTGGAATTCAGTTCACTGGAGGCCTGGGAGGCATGCTACGGGGTCAAGGCCATCTGAGCATCTTTCGAGCCCCGGCTTAAACCCGGCCTTCGACTCTTACTCTTATTCAGAGTCATGTTGTTACTCGAATTTCAGCTTGAGCATCTTGCCGCCGGTTTTCTCGGCCATGGTCTTGTAGGCATAGATGGTGCCCGAATCGTTGCGTCCCAGCGGCAGGGTGAACACCGGCGCAGGGATCTCCAGATAACCCACCACATCGGTCGGCGGCTCATCGCCGATCAGCATATAGGCACTCGGCACAGCGGAGGTCTGCGCGATCTCGCGGAAGGCATGCCCGATGGTTTCGTCGGAGCCGACAAACGGCGCGTTCTGCATCAGGTTGTCGAACATCGCCCCCATCGAGCCGGTATAGGTTCCGGTCCTCTTGTCGGCATACCAGCTGACCGCGGAGACGTGCTTGCCGGAGCGGACGGCGATCACGCGCAGTATCGGTATCAGGAAGGTGGTCACGCCGTGCATCGAACCGGTGGCGTCCACCACCAGGTGCAGCTCGCTGCCGGGCAGGTTCTTCAGGCCCTCGATGAACAGGTCGAAATCGCGCTTGCCCTTTCCCTTGGACAGGCCGGCACTGGCCAGCACCTTGTCCATCTGCTCCTTCACATCCGCGCCGGCCAACTCGTTCATCTCTTCCTGCAACTGCCGGTTGCGCTGCTCAAGCTGGGCCAGCTGCTGCTGCAGTCGCTCAAGCTCCATCGAATCAAGCTTGGACTTGCCGCCGCCCTGCAACTGGGCATTCACCAGGATCAGCGCGAACAGGAAAATGAACGCCGCCAGCATCAGCAGCGCCATGTCGGAGAAAATCTCGTAGAAGTTTTCCGAAGAAGGAGCGCGTCGTTTGCGCATGCCGGACCCGCTTAATCCCGGAAGCGGGCGAATACGCGGTTCAGGAATCCGGGACGCACGCTGAAGGCATAGCGGGCATGGCTGACAGTCAGGTCACGAACCGGATCATCCTCGGCCATCGCCTTGAGCTCCTGGTGCATCTGCGCAGCCCCTTCACGAATGCCGGCCATTTCCTTGCGGCTCGCCTGCATGGACAGGTTCAGCATTTCCATGCGCTGATTCAGCCTGGCCACACTGGCGTCAAGCGCACGAATATCGCGGTCATCGCTCGGCTCCAGATCGGCCGATGCATACACCAGGTAGGTGCGCACCATCAGGTCCTGCAGACCGTTCACCGAGGCGTCGGTAATCCATGAAAACACGCGCAGCAGGATGCCGCCCAGAACCGAGCCCATCAGGGTGGTGTAAAAGGCCACGCCCATGCCGCTCATCGCGGTGCGCAGGCCATCGACCAGCAGATTCTGGTTGATGCCGAGCGCGCCGAGCGCGCCGTGCAGGCCGTTCATGGTGATGGTCATGCCGAGCACCGTGCCGATCAGGCCGAGGGTGATCATCAGGTTGCCCAGCAGGCTGACAAACTGGCTCGTGCGATGCTGGGCGGAGAATTCCACATCGACCAGCGATTCCACGTCCAGGCGCCCGTTCTTCTCGGCGATCAGACGCAGCGCATCGGTGAAACGATCCACGATATGCCGGCCGCCTCGCAAGGCCACTCCGGCAATGCCATCTTTCTTCACCATGGCCTCGATGCGGTAGGCCCGGAACCATTCGCCGGTCAGGCGCATGGCCTGGATGAAACTGATGGCTATACCGAGAGCGAACATGCCGAGGATAATCCAGGTGATGCGCGTGGTATCATGCTGCACGAAGTCCAGCACATTGGCCTTGCGATATAGCATGACGAACACGGTCAGCGAGGAGATGCACCAGCCCATCCACAGGGCGAAGGTTCTGAGGGCCCGCTGATCGGCGGCGCGCTGCACAGTGTTTTTCGGTGCTGGCATCAGCTGTTCTCCTTCGGCTCCAGCAGCGAAGGCTGCAGTTCCTGCGGCGCGGCATATCCGAGCATATTGAGCATGCTCGCAGCAATATGCGAAAGCCCCGGCCGGGTCGATACGCTATCCTCTTCCGACGGCTGGCGCAGCGTAAAACTGCCATCGTAAGCGGCATCGAACAGGATGCAGGGCACGGGATTCAGTGAATGGCGAGTGGACGGTTCATCACCCCCAGCATTCGCCACGCGCATTTCCTCGGCATTGCCATGATCCGCCGTAATCAGGGCACAACCGCCGGCGGCCTGCAGAGCATCCACGATGCGGCCGACCGCTGTATCCACGGCCTCGATGGCTGTCATGGCCGGCTGCAGGTGGCCACAATGACCCACCATATCGGCATTGGCAAAATTGATCAGACCGAACCCGTACTGCCCCGAGGCAATCAACTCGATGGCCTTATCGGCAATCTCAGGCGCCTTCATCTGAGGGGCTTCATCAAAGGAAACGCCCTTGTCGGACGGAATCAGGATGTAGTCCTCCATGTTTTTGTCCAACGGTTCGCGATAGCCGCCGTTAAAAAAGAAGGTGACATGCGGATACTTCTGGGTCTCGGTCAAGCGGAACTGGCGAATACCCATATCAATCAGGCGCCGGCCCAGCGGATTGGCCACCTTGGTCGGCCCCATCAACTGCAGCGAGGGCAGATTGCGATCTTCATCGTAGACCATCATGCCGGCATACAGCACATCCGGGCCGCGCCCGTCCTTGCCACCGCGCTCAAAGCCGTTGAAGTCATCCAGCTCGAAGGCCTCGGTAATCTCGATCGCCCGGTCGCCCCGGAAGTTCAGCATCACCACCGCATCACCATCTTTCACCGTTCCTACCGGCTCATCGGCCTCATCGACAATGACGAATCCTGGCAGATCCTGGTCGACGATGTCCGGAACGTCCGAACGGAAGGCATCAATGGCCGCCTGCGCCGAGGTAAAGCGATGCTCGCCCTCGCCTTCCACCATCAGCTTCCATCCGGCCTCAACCTTCGACCAGTCGTTGTCACGATCCATGATGATGCGCTCGCGTCCGCCGCCGGATGCAAATGCATAATCGAAGCCCTCGTGCGAATTGATAAACACGAAGATTTTCTCGAGCTGCGCCACATATTTCTGCGCGCTCTGAATACCCACATCACGGCCGTCGAGCAGGGCATGCACGCGCAAATCGCGCACACCGGACTCGAAGGCGTGATCGATCAGGGCACGGAAATGATCGATATGCGAATGGATATTGCCGTCGGAGAGCAGGCCGAGCAGGTGAATGCAGCCGCCGTCCATCCCGCGCTGCAGAACCTTGCCCAGCGCTTCGGATGCGTAAAAGGAACCGTCTTTGATAGCCTTGTTAATGCGGGTCGGTCCCTGATCGAGGATCAGGCCGGCACCCATGGTCAGGTGCCCCACCTCGGAGCCACCCAGGTCCTTACCTGAAGGCAGGCCCACGTACGGGCCGTGTGTCATCAGTCGTGTATTCGGATAGTGCTGCATCAGGCGATCGAATACCGGTGTGTCGGCACGGGCAATGGCGTCTTCATCACCGCCGGAGCCGACACCCCATCCGTCCATGATGATCAAAAGGGCCGGAGCGCGCCCCGCAAAGTGCTCTTCTATGGTTTTTCTCGTCATGTAAACTCCAATTCCGATGCTCTAATCCGCGCACTCGGATACCTGTCAGCAAATCACTCAACGGACTTTATACCAAAAAAAAAGCCCGGACAGTTTCCCGCCGGGCTGATTCATTTTCTGGCTTCTGTTAACTGTCGGTCGTCCGGCCAGCCATGGAAATGTTGCTCAGAATAATCGGCAATACCAGCCCGAGAACAGCAAACATCAGAAACGCAGGAACAAAGGTTTCAAAGTGCATAGTTTTCAGCCTCCCTAATTTAGCTTCGGGCCAACCTATCGCCCGATAGGGCACGATGCAACAACAAGTGAAGTCGCAAAACCTCACCCGGACAAGCGTGCCGGGAATGTCGCTACTCGTGCGGGGAGAACACGAACGGGTCGGAGAATATATCCTGCATCGCCGCACCGGAAAGAAATGCGTTCTGGCGCAAGGCATTGACGATAGGCGGATCGCCACACAGGAACACCCGGTAGCCCTTCAGCGAACCAAGCACCTGCGAAGGGATGTCGGCAATATTGCCCTGTCTGCCGTCCGGGGGCACATCACCATGCAGGACACACGGAAGGTAAGAAAACTGCTCATGCCTCGATGCCATATCGCGCAGCTCATCCGTCAGGTACAGCCCCGGCTCGGCAAGGCTGGCATGCATCAGATGTACCGGCCCGCTATGCCCATGATCCAGCACCTCGTGCAGGATGCCGTACAGTGGCGCAAGCCCTGTGCCCGTGCCGACCAGCAACAACGGCTGCTCCGGCCTTCCCGGCACGTAGAAGCAATCGCCAGCCGGCCCGAAGAACTCAACCGAATCGCCCGGTGCAAAGGTATCAAACAGCCAGTTGCTCATTTTGCCTTCCGGCACGCGTTTGATGTGCAGCTCGAGGTAATCGCTCTCCGGGGTGCTGGCCAGTGAATAGCTGCGCGTCAGGCCATCGGAGGGGCGCATCAGGTTAATGAACTGACCGGCGCGGTAATCGAAACCTTCCGGCTTCTCCAGGCGCAGACGCACAACAGTCTCGTTGAGCCGCTGCTTGTCGATCAGGCGCGCGGTATGCTTCGGAGCCACCGAAGACAGGCCGATGGTCAGGTCCCCGGTCGGTTTGCAGATGCAGGCGAGGAAAAACTTCTGGAGCTTCAGGGTATCCTTGAGGCCTGCCTGCGACTCGGGCGGCGGCGTGCCCTCCAGGGCACGAATCATGCAGGTCTGGCAGGCACCGCTCTGGCAGGAAGACGGAAGCAGCACGCCGTGCCGCGTCATGCATTCAAGAACGCTTTCCCCGTCAGCACAATCAAAATCCTGCCCTTCAAAATGTATTATGGGCATCCTCTACTCCTGTCCAAAAAAATAAGCTTCAGGCCGGTCATCGAGCAACCACCGGCCAGGGTTGGTGTAAGGGTCAGACAGCAGAAAGGGCCCGTCAGGGCCCCCTCTGTCCGACTCACCCGTTAAACGATTTCTCAGCGATCCAGCACATCATCCCGCGTGCTTTCGGCTACGCCGATGATCGTCTGAATCAGGTTCTCAGGCACACCGAGCTCGGCAAGCGTGGCGCGCAGATGCATCAGGATGTGATCGAAATGGGTTCCATCCAGACCCATTTTGACCAGATGCCTGTGTCCTTCACGCATATCCTTGCCAGTGTAGTTATGCGGACCACCCATGACCATGGTCAGGAAGGCCTTCTGCTTGGCGGCCTGCTTCTCCATATCCACGCCCTGGAAGAAGCGGTTCACATAGGCATCGGCCAGCACACGGCGATAGAAAACATCCACGGCGGCATCGACAGCGGCAGCACCGCCAATCTGGTCATACACGCTTGCTGCACCGGAAGCAGCCGGAGTATCAGTGGCGGTGTCGTCTTCCGGCATCAGGCGGCCGGCCATCGACAGGTTGGAAAGAATCACTGGCAGGACAAGACCCAGCACGGCGAACATGATAAATGCGGGGAGAAAAGTTTCGACATGCATATCAGCGATCCAGCACGTCGTCACGCGTGCTCTCGGCAACGCTGATGACGGTATCGATCAATTCCTGCGCCACGCCCAGTTCGGCCAGTGTGGAACGCAGATGGCAAAGAATATGATCAAAATGCGCATCGTTCAGGCCCATTTTGACCAGATGCCTGTGTCCCTCGCGCATATCCTTGCCGGTGTAGTTGTTCGGTCCGCCGGTGACCATGGTGAGAAATCCCTTCTGCTTGGCTGCCTGCTTCTCCATGTCCACGCCGGCAAAAAAGCGGTTCACATAGTGATCGCCCAGCACCTTGCGATAGAAAACATCCACAGCGGCATTGATCGCTGCCTCGCCACCCAATTGTTCGTATACTGTACTCATCCAGCCCTCCTCGATTATTCGGTTCAACATGCGCCCTGGCGCATGAAGCCCACAGAATAACTACGGTGGACAAAAGATGTCAACCCAATGTATCATTTGATGATGCAGTTGACCCAATACACCGATTACTCCCTGCGCGTGCTGATCTACCTGGCCTTGAATCAGGATCGGCGATCCACGATTTCGGAGATATCCGATGCGTACGATATTTCGCGCAATCACCTGGTGAAGGTGGTGCATCAACTCTCGACCAACGGCTGGATTACCACCGTGCGCGGCAAAAGCGGCGGCATGCATCTGGCATTTCCGCCGCATCAGATCAATGTCGGCACCATTGTCCGACAAACCGAACCGCACATGAACCTGCTGGAATGTTTTGATGGCCAAAATGACCGTTGCGTGATCAGCCCGGCCTGCAACCTGAAGCGAACGCTGCATCAGGCCCGCAAGGCCTTCATGGATGTACTCGACCAGCACACGCTGGCCGATGCCATCGGCAACCACTCGGCCGATATTATTCATATCTTCGAACATAAAGCCGAACAGAAAGAAGCCTCCGCCTAGGCACCAACCAGAGGAACCTGCGCCCGTACGTTCACTCATAACAACCGTGCAATAAAAAGGCCACCTTCCCGGACAGGAAGGCGGCCTTTTTTACAGCGGCGACCAAGGTCGCTTGGCGGCTTACTTGAAGTTCACACCGCGAATAATCTCCCTCTCGCAGCAAAGCGTACGGATGTGTCCGACCATCTGGTGAATCTCCTCATCGGTGAACGTGTCACCCCAGGCAGGCATCTTCACCGATTTGTTCACTGCAGGGCCGCCGTATTTGATGGCCTTGAATATCTCGGTGTTGGTGCGCGTCATCATGTATTTGTTATCGCTGTGGTCACGCGGACGCACATTCATGGCCGGCACATTCACGCCATCGCCCTTGCCATGCATGCCATGGCATTGCATGCAATAGCTCTTGTAGTTCAGGAAGGCCTCCTCCGCCTGGGCGGCGGGAGCGGCAACGAACATCAGGGCTGCGATAGCAAAAAGGAATTTAATTGGCTGCATTGAAGTCCTCCTTGGATAGCAGGATCAGGTAGTTGACGATCTTCTGCAAATCACCCGGTTTCACATTGCCGTTCGGCATCCAGATCTTCGGATCCCAGTTCTTCGGCCGTGTGATATAGCTGAGCATGAACACCGGTTGCAGACGCTTACCCGCCGTGTACAGCTCCGGCCCGGTATAACCACCATAGTTCGGCTCGATCTGGTGACAGGACAGGCATCCGTAGATCTTGTCGAACAACACCTCTCCCTTGTCGAGCCCCACTTGCGCACCCTTATCCAGCTTCATGCCTGCCAGATACTGCGTGTTGGCTTTGAGCTGCATCAGGGCATCGGCGGCCTCCTCGGCCTGGGCCTTGTCCAGCTTGATATGCACCAGCGGCTTGAGCACGGAACCCCACAGCACATCGTAATTCTTCTTCTTTTCGCCGGGCTTGGGCGTTGGAGAGGAATTGATGGTACGCAGATAATTCACGCCGGCCGGCCGGATACGCACCGGCTTCTGCAGCCACTCCACCAGCCATTCGCGCCGGAACTTGTTGCCGGCATAGAACAGGTCCGGAGCATCGCGCGCCCACAACTCGTGAATGGTCTGCGGCGCAGGACCCGTCAGGTCATGACAACTGGCACAACGGTTCTTGAGTATCTTTGCGACTTCCTCTCCAGCACCGGCTGGTGCTGGGGAGGCAATGACGACAAGGGCAATGAATAGCAACAAACGTTTCATGCTCAACCCGCGTTGCTGCGATGACCGCGCTTCTGCTTGGCAGGCTTGGTGCCGCGCAGTTTCGGCTGCTCGAACAGGCCGTAGCCCTTCTTCATCGACTCGGTATAGAAAAAGTCCGGATCGAAATCCTTGTCCTTCCAGACATACCAGTCGTCCATCGGCGTGCCTTCGTATTCCTGCACGGTAATCGGACCGCCCGGGAACTTACCGCGCGCCGTCACATGCTTATCGACATGATCGTGGAAGATGAAACGGCCTTCCTTGTGATTGGCTTTATAGATCATGTCGTAACGTTCGCCCGGCCCGAACAGCACGGTCTCGGACATGTACGGTGAGGCCAGCGGCAGGCCGTCCTTATGCGTGACGGTCCAGTCATGCCCATGGATATGCAGTGAATGTGTCGCGCCGCCGGCGCCGAACACGCGAACACGCACCACATCACCCGTCTTCAGACGAATCGGCTGGGTATAGGGGAAGGAGCGGCCATTGACGCTGAAATAATCCTCCACGTCGTACGGCGTGGAACCCTGACCGTACTTGTCGGCATTGGCCGATTCCCAGGTGGAGAACATCATCAACACTTCGCGATTCACCTTCTTTTCCATCTCGGTCGGATGAGCCGGATCGATGACGATCGGACCCCACATCCCGCGGATGCCGACATGCTCATTGACGTTCACATGGCAGTGATACCAGAGCGTGCCGGGGCGATCGGCCTTGATCTTGTAGGTAAAGGTTGCACCCGGCTTGATGCCCGGCTGGGTAATGTCCGGCACGCCATCCATGCGCCAGGTGCCCATCTGGTGGAAGCCATGCCAGTGAATGGTATGGGCCAGCGAGGTGTTATTGGTGACGTGGATGACCAGGTCATCGCCTTCCTTGGCATGGATAAGGGGCCCGGGAACCTGCGCATTGAAGGCGAACACCTTGTATTTCAAATCGGGCGCGACGGCCAGTTCGACCTCATCGATGGTCATGTTCATTTCGCGCGTTTCGGCCTGTGCCGGCGCGGCGCTCACCAGCCAGACACACATGGCTACCAGCGGCACAATAAATAACTTGCTCACTCTCATTACTACCTCCTCATTTATCCCTGATTACCATCGAAATACCAATGGCACAGTTTGATGCATCCTATCTATATCTTTTGGCCTTGTTAAGCCTTTATTAAACATTCATGAAATCATTAGTCATATATAGTATTAAAATATAGCAGAAGCAATTCATCTTTACCGCCAAACAATGTGGAGGGGCCGAAGCCCCTCCACAGCCAACGGAAAGAATCAGCGCAACAGGATATTGTCTCCCTTGCCCAGCTTCGGATCCGCATCCGGACGGTTCATCAGTACCGTGATGGCCCCACGCAACGCAGCACTCATCGTATGGTCAACAATCGCATTGTTGGTTGCACGGTCAGAGGGAGAAACAATGTCGAATGCCGAGGCTTCAGCCACGGCAACATTGTAAGTCTGCACATCGTACAAGGTGTTTTTCGGATTGCCGTTGATGTACACACGATCCCAAATGCCTGCAATCGGATGGAAAGCCACCGGCATGTTGATGTTCGCATTCACGAAATAGATGCGCACGCGCTCTCCCGGCTTGGCCATGAATACGGTGCCGGAGGCGTTCGGATCATGTACCGGATCATAGTTGAATGCCTTGCCATTGATCAGCGACATCGTCCAGCCCTTATTCTCCAGCATGGCGCCGTAATCTTCGGCATTCGGGAAGAATTGCTGTTGAATCATCACATATTCGCGATCCGGTTTCGGAAATGACCTGGAATAACCATGCTTCGGATCAACGATGATCACGCCGTACATACCGCGGGCAATATGCTGCACCATGGGGTTGGCCCCGCAGTGATACATGTAAACGCCGGCACGCTTGGCATGAAAGGTGAAGTGCTTTGATTCACCCGGCTTGACCGGTGCAAACTCGTTAAGCACGTCAACTTCGGCTGCGTGGAAATCCATCGAATGCGAGTTCTTGTTATCCTTGGGGTTTACCAGCGTGAAATCCACCAGGTCGCCCTGCGTCACGCGCACTACCTTGCCCGGAATGGCACCATCGAATGTCCACGCCGGATACTTGGTTCCCTTGTTATCAATGACCACTTCGGTCTCGACAGCCTTCATGGTGACCTCGACAGTCCTGGCCTGTGCTACCGGGGCCGCAACACCGACCATCACGGCCATTGCAGCACATGAAAGCAAGCTTATTTTAATCTTACCCATACTCTCTCCTCCTCTTTGTTTAACGTCGTGCGCTGAGCACGACCGATCAACCTCCGTGCTTGCATTTGCACAAGCTGCGCAGGTATTGCACGAGATCGTTGATCTCGTTATCTGAAAAGGTAGCTCCCCACGGGGGCATCAATATCGATTTATTGATGGCAAAGCCTCCCTCCTTGATCACCTTGAAAAGCTCTGCATCGCTGCGCCCGCCCATGGATTTTGCATCGGTATGATCGCGGGGCTGCACACTCATATCGCGGATATTCAGGCCCATGCCGTTGCCCTGCATGCCATGGCATTGGATGCAATAGGTGTTGTAATTATCCCGGGCAGATTCCCTGGCCTCGGCGGGGCTGGAAAGACAGATCAGTAATGTGGCGAAAAGAGACGTATAAAACCTATTTGCCGGCATCCCAGTCCTCCTTCGACAAATCCATTATGTAGTTCACGATCTTCTGCATATTCATGTCCGGCACATGCTTGTTCGGCATCCATATCTTCGGGTCCCATGCCTGCGGACTGCGGATATAGCTCAGCATGAATTCGGGTTTCAGGCGCTTGCCTGCGGTATACACCTCGGGACCCGACAGTCCACCGAAACCCGGCTCGATCTGGTGACAGGCCATGCAGCCGTAGATCTTGTCGAACAGCATTTCGCCAAGCGGGCCGGGGGAAAGGTTCGGGTCATGCTTTTCCGCACTGACCAGTGAGCTGTTTGCCTTCATCGTAGCCAGGGCAACTGCGACAGACTTCGCATCATCCGCGTTCAGCCTTATATGCTCATTCAGCGTGGCGACATCCACCACGTCGCGCTTCTCGCCAGGCCTGATGTGGTCTCTGTAAAACATACCGGACGGCCTGATGCGCTTCGGACTCTGCAACCACCGTTCAACCCATGCCTGCCGATACTTGTTGCCGGCATAGAAAAGATCAGGCCCCTTGCGCTGCCAGAGCGCTGCCAGCGTGGCCGGCGCCGGTCCCTGCATATCATGGCAGGAAGCGCACTGCGCTTTCAGAATAGACATCCCGTCGCTGGCATAAGCCCGGTTCTTCGCTGGCGTCACAAGCACGGTGAATACCAACAGGAGAAACAACATGCTTCTCATACCCATTCTACCTCCCTTCGAATCCCTCAATTCGGGCGATTCTCTGTTGCAGTTGCTGATCGCCACCGGATAGAACGTGTATTATTAATATATCTTTAGAAAAGTCAAACCGACCACCCGCCAGAGCATTGCCCGCATGCAACACGGCGTTACAATCGCCTGCGCTATTGCCATTTCAATGGCGCGATCTCAAATCCGGTTCAAAGGTGAATGTCCGATGTTGTCCAAGTTGCAGGAAGCGTTTCAACCCCGATACCTCGGCCTGATTGGCCTGTGCCTGCTGGCCTGGGCCTTTCTTTCAATGTTCCGTTACGACAACTACGGCATCGAGGAAAGCGCAGCGCTGGATATCCTGCTGAACTGGTCGATCGTGCATCAGATTGCCAGCCCGGTGGCCTTCTTCGGTGTGCCGGATCTGCGTGCGGTGTTCTTCATCCCGCTCGATATGTACTGGGCCGGCAGCCTGATTGCTGTGAAGGTTTTTACCATGTACATCCTGTTCGGCACCGCGCTGATGATGTACAAATGGAATGCCGAGGTGTTTGGCAGCGAGTCCTCGATGATGGCCACGGCGCTACTGCTGATTGCCCCGATTGCCCTGATGCAGACCGATGCTATCGGCAGCGGCATCTACCTGCTGTTCTGCTTTGTGGTCATCGGCTGGCTGAACCAGATGGTACGCGACAGTGACAAGGCCCTCCCCAGCTGGTTTTTCCTGCAACTGCTGGTCGCCGCCATGGCCATCAGCATGCATCCGATGGGGCTGGCTGTATCGCTGGCCCTGCTGGTGCATTGGCTGAGAAGCCCGGGAGAGATGGGTAAGAAGCGCCGCATGATCGCCAGCATGGGCTTTGTCACGGTGTTCATGCTGTTTGTCCGCTGGGGCTGGTACGGTATCGGCGAGGCGGCCAACCCGCTGAACGTGCTCGGTGACAGCCTGCTCGGCTCCCCGCTGCTGCACGAAGCGGGCACTGGCATCGGGATGCTGATCGCGGCCCTGCTGCTCATTACCATCGGCGTACATGCCTGGCGCCGCATCAACGACCCGGTATCGATCATGCTGATTGCAGCCAGCCTGATCGGAGCACTGCATGCTGATCACGCCTGGGCACTGGTTGCCTGGACCACCACGCTCTACCTCGGCCTGCCGCTGCTGATCGAAATGAATGAGCGCATCGGCACCCGAAGCCTGCTCGGACAGCGTGGCATCCTGCTGGTGCTGGTGATGATCATCGCCACCATCTCGATGCTCAATACGCGCCAGCTCGGCATCGTGGCCAAGCAACATCTGAAGGAACCCGTCGATGCGATTATTTCCGTGCTTGAATCGGAAGCTGCGGACCAGGACGCAGCCTTCCTGGCCGCCAGCCAGTGGCCGGCCCGGACGCTGCTGGCCTGCCGCAGGGATGTGATGCCACTACCCCCGGCGACAGAGGATTTTGATGCCTTTCGTCGTAATGCCGGCAGCCTGACCCACATCGCATTCAACCCGCACCTGGAGAGCATGCATGCACTGGCCAGGAATGCCGCCGCGCTGAGCGACAGCTTTGAAACCATCGCCCTGCAACCCGGTGGCGTCGTACTCAAGGCCAAGGGAAACGAGCCGGAGTAATCCAGCCGACCCGATAAGCCAGTCCATTCGCGCCCGGCCAGGACAACGAACGACCATGGGCTGCCCGGGCATTGCGTGCCGGGTCTTTTAAGACCACGAAAGAAAAACCGCCAAGCCGGGGACAGACACACCCGGCGGTTCAGACAGGCAGCGTGCCTAGCGACTCCGGCCGTGCCAGAGATGAAAAAACACGGCCAGCATGAGACCGAACGAGCCTCCCATCAGGCCGAGGCCTCCCATGACGGTGGCCGCCTTGAGCACCAGAGGGGCATCACTGATCGTGTAATGATGGCCGGCGAACTGGAACCACGCGTACACCAGCAGGGCAAGCCCAAGCGCAATGAACAGACCATAGGCGCGTATCTGCCTTTTCCAGACTTTACTGATCAAATTATCACGGCACGGCTGACATGCCTTCTTTCCTTCCGGAATTTCCATACCGCAGTATGTACACTGATTCATAGCCACCTCGAATGAACGATTCAACAGCGCAGAAGATAACGCATGCGTTGTTTGTATGCACAAAAAAACGAGGGGCCGAAGCCCCTCGTTCAATCGTTACGTTTACAGCCTTACTGACGGCTCGGCGAACGCGGGTTACCCGGGGTCGTCGGCTTGGCCAGGGTCAGGAACGCGGCGAGGTTCTTGATGTCCTCATCCGTCAGGTTCTTGGCCACTGCGCGCATCTGACCCATGAAGTCATTCACACGCTGGTTATCTTCCTTGTTGGCCATCTGCTCAGCAGTCAGGGTGCTTGTTCCAAAGGCCTCAGCACCGTTGCGGAACGAGTTCAGCTCGTGCTGCAGGTAGACGTAGTTCTGACCACCGATCGCCGGGTACATACGACCGGCGGAACGGCCGTGGAAGCCATGGCAGCTCTGGCAGGCAGGCACGCCGTGATCCGGAGCACCGTACTCGGCAATCATCTTGCCCTTCTCCGGGTCACCGACATCGGCGCCGTCACGGCGCAGCTGGTCGAGGTTGGAACCGATGTACGGGGTCTTCAGGGTGTGTACATAGGTAGCCACATCCTTCATCTCCTGCTCGGTCAGACCCTTGGCAATGTCGTTCATTGCATACATGGTGTCGTCGAGACGATGGTCAGCAGCGAAATCAGCCAGCTGCTTGAGCACATAGGTGTCGATCTGGTAAGCCAGACGCGGCGAACCGACATCATCACTGCCCAGGCCGTCTTCAGCGTGACAGCCCTGGCAAGCTGGCACAGCATCGCCCTTGCCGTTCTGGTAAATAATACGACCATTGGTCGCATTACCCAGGGTCTCCTCAGCACTCATGGCCGACGGTGCGGCATAGCATGCGGCAAACGCCACCAAGCCCGCGGTAAAAATAATCCGTTTCATGCACTTCCCTCCTGAATTTATTAAAACTATTCGACTTTGGTCTTCATGGCGCGGATGAACGTCCAGGCACAGCTAGCTGCCAGGAAACCGAATACGATAAGGTATGCGTTAATCACGTCACCGGTCTGGAACATGACCGAAGCCTCTAAAAAGTGAGCAATCATTGATCTGACCTCCCTAGGATTTTTCGAAAATTGAACTCTGCACACCAAATTAAAAAAGGCAAGCTCAAAATTAATCGTCTGTTAATGTCCTGAAATCCGTCCCTGTAGGCGGGACTTTAGCACGCCGGATGAAGCACGCAATCAGTCCGGGGCAATCAGCAGCGCCCCTGTCAAAAACACGAACACACGGACGATAAAAATCCCCCGGCTCTGCACACGATGGGATTCACGGGCTTCCTGCAAACCGGCCTTTAGCTGGCGCCCCGCCATCACCTGCAGCACATACAGGCAATACAAGGTAAGAATCAGGAACAGGTGGGTCCAGACAAGGAAGGAAAACAGCTCGCCGTCATCGATCAGCCTGCGCTTCCAATCATGTGTCATATACAACCAGACAGGGAACAGCACATCGAACACCATCACACAGCTCATCAGGACGATATGCCACTGATGCTGCCTGCGCAGGCTGTAGGCCAGCGCCATGACAACAAAACTGAGAAGGACAAGGACGACGGATATCGGCATGCACGGGAACCTAGCGACATTCATGCGCAGCGCCAGCACATGCTTGCCAGGATTCTGTGAACAAACATCAAGACTTCTTGCGCCGCCCAGGATCGCCGCTATCCTGCCAACGCATGTCAACTCAAGCCAACCCGGTTAACTCCCGCAACGAACACCGCTACCTGGTCAAGTTTCTGATCATGTCGGTCATCTCATTTTTCATCGGTACCGTGCACGGCCTGCTGCAGGTTATTCCCTCGGTACGCGCCTGGCTGGATTCCATCGGCAGCCCCTACGGCGGTCCCGGCCACATGATTGACCCGCTGGCCCATGCCCACATCAACCTGGTGGGCGGCGTGACCATTCTCGGCATGGCTGTCACCTATTACATGCTGCCGAAAATCACCGGCAAGCATATTCACTCGCATCGCATGGCAGAACATTCCTTCTGGTGGACCACCATCGGCGTGAGCTGCTTCTACACCGCGCTGATCATCTTCGGCATCATTGAGGGCAACCTGTTCCTGACGGACCCTGCGCAGATACCGGCCATACACCGTTACTACGGGCCTGTCATTTCCGTATCTGCAAGCATTCTTGCCGTCGGATTCTGGGTCTATCTGGCCAATGTATTGCTCACCCTGAAGGATATCTACAAAACCCCCGAGCAATGAGCAGCGAGAACACAAGCCAGGGCATGCTGGACTGCGGATGCCCCTCCGAATATCCGGACTGGGATAACCGTGATGTGGATCTCGGTGCGATGCTGGTGCATGAACAGGGCGTGCCGATGTTTCTGCATATGCCCATCGGCTACGAAGCCGCACTTGATCGCCAGCACAAGGATATCCGGCGTCTGCACCTGACGGAACGCTGGCCGGGATTCGTGCTCACCCAATCGGCCGCCTTTCGCGGCAAGATTCTCTGCCCGCTCAGCGAAGACAGCTCTCCGGCGCGCAAAACCTACCGGCTTTCCAACCCTTACCATGTGCGCTGCAAGATGGTGCATGCCGATATCGGCGGAGATATCCGCGGCGCGGTGCAAACCATGCAATCCGCCCTGCTGGATGAAGCGAAGATGCCCAAGGAATTGTTTCTCAGTTACCTGACCTGCCCGCGCTGCAAGGATGAACGCGGTGGCACGCGCATTCTGCTGATGCGCCACTGGGAAAAGAGCGCCAAACTGCAGCAGCGTCTGGCAAGGCAGCAGAAGGGCTAAGTCGGCAGCCGAGGCAGGGCTTCCGCCTCACTTATCTTCTTTCAGGCTGTTTTCATCGCGTTTAAGGTAGGCAATCACATCGGCCCGGTCACGCTCGGAAATAGGTGGAATGGTCATCTTTGTATTGGGCTTGATCGTACGTGGCGCCTTCAGCCATGCATCCAGCGAGGCCTCGTCCCAGCGCTCAAACGGTACACCACTGATTCTCGGTGCCCGGTTGAATATCCCCTTCAACCCCGGCCCGATGAGCTTCGATTCCAGATGCAGGTGATGACATACCTGGCAGCGTACTCCCGCCACGATCTTGCCGCGCTCGGCATCGCCGGCCGGACCGGCTACAGCGACAAGCGGAAGTACAATCAATACGGCAACCAGCAGTAGAAAAAATTGCTTCACTGCGTTCCTTCAGCCGGCTCGGCACTCTTCCCCGGCACCAGGTCGAAAACCATTTCACGCGTCTCGCCGCGGCGTACCAGCCGCACGTACAGATGGTCGCGCTGCACATCCCTGACCGGAAGAGCACGCCGGAACACACCCAGCGCCCCGTCCGGCATGGCCTGCTTCCAGGTCGAATTCTCGGTGCGCACATCGACCATCAGGTCGGAGGAAAAACCACGCTGCTGCCGGTTGGCTATGATCAGAAATTCATTCATGCCCGGACGCAATACCGTCGGACGGGTCTCGATGGCGATGCTCAGGTCCTTCCACTGCTGCGGCGGAGGCGTCCACGACGGCGCTTCGCCGGAGCACGCGGTGAACAAAAGGCAAAGCGCGAACATAAAGTATTTCATCAGCTCACTCCTCGCTCGCCGCATGGGCCTCGAGATAAGCGCGAAGCACGACGATATCACCGGCGGCAATCGGCGCCATGCTGCGCTGCACAAGATGCTGCTGCATGCGAGCGATCACATTCGGCCACCGGCTTGCCGGATGGGCATCTGGTAACGGCGGTGCGTGACACTGCGAGCAATTCCGCGCATAGACCTCAAACGCCGGGCTTTGCTGATCGGGGTATTGAATACTCGGATGCGCGGAAAAGTCGCAGCCCGCCGGCAATAGTGCGAACAGGCCGGCAAGCATCACCGCCCGGCCCTTGCGAAGGAAGGCACTCATTTGGGCATATCAATGTCATCATCATCGTGTTGCTCGTCGCTATCCAGCCGTCCGCCTTTCTTGGAACCATAAACCGTTGTCATGAAATAGATGAAGGCGCCTGCTATCAACGCATAGACGGCCGCAGCCACATGACCCCAGGTAAACCAGGCGCGCGGATGATCCGGACGATCACCCCAGAACGGCAGGGTCAGGCCGAAGGCCACCAGCAGCACCATGATGATGATGCCGATGAACCATGCCGGCACACGGCGCTGCGATTCCGGGATCTTTTCGACCAGTTCCCAGTCTTCCAAGCCACGCTTGTTCAGGCGCTCCTCTTCGGAGGCATAGCCGAAATGATCTTCGGGAATCTTGCCCCATTCCTTTCTCACCGGGGTGCTCGGCCGCGGCGTTTCAGTCGCTCGTTCGTCGCTCTTCTGATCGCTCATATTCATGCCTCTTGTCAACTTGCTGTCCGGCCATCGCCTGATTGCTGTGACTCCGGGTAATCCGGGGTGGCGAAATGTACAACCTGGAACTTCCTTGACCAGCCGCCATCGGCACTGACGATCACCGTGAAGCGATGCAGCCCCTCGGACAGGCCATCGCGGATATGCAGCACCACATCCTGACGGCCGGATCTCTCGAAACGCACCGTATTCTGATCCAGCTTGTACTCGTCAGGCTGCAGGCCCTGCACGCGAATGTGCATCTGCTCGGGATGGTTCACCTTGTAGGCCAGGTTGATGCGATAATCCAGCACCTGCTGCCCCTGCTGGGCCTCGCCGCGATACACGGAGAACGAGGCAGGCTCATAATCAACGATGCCGTATACGAACATGCCCGCGCCGATCAGCGTCGCAATGGTGGCAGCACGCGCGCGGTTAAAGAAAGAACCGAGCGCACCGCGATACTTGCCCTTCCATTCGTCGCCCAGCTTCAGGCGCAGCAGGCCGGGACCTTTCAATTTCCTGCTCTTGCTGTGCAACTCGTCGCAGGCCACCACACAGGCGCCACAGTTCACGCAGCTGTCGAACACCTCGGGCTGGCGGGGATCGATATCGAGAAAGCATGAATCCACGCAGTACCTGCAGCTGGCACAGTCGGCCGAGCGCGAGGCGTCGTAGGATACATGCAGCGTATCGCGGGTCTTGAAGGAATGCTGCCAGACACGGTATATGCACATGTATTTGCACATCAGGTGACGAATCACGGCGATGTCCATCAGCATGACGAATACGCACACCATGTAGATCCAGTGCAGGCCATTGGCCAGTGCCGGATCGTACTGGAAACTGACGAACGACCAAATCTGCTCCGGCGGATAGAAATAGAACAACGGAATCAGTGCATATACCAGCGATGCACCGAGCAATAACACCCCAAGCACCACATAGTTCAGCAGGGATTTGCGCCTCACCGCCACCTGCATGCGCGTGCCGGTGACATCCATCATCTTGGCACGCCGACCAAGCAAACGGTCGGTCATATTATTGGCCCATTCAGAAACCGTATTCTGCGGGCACATCCAGCCGCAGAACACAGCCCCGACCAGCGAATACATCATGATCAGCAGGCTGGCGACAAATATCCAGAACCCCATGATGATGAACACATCCGAGAACCATACCATGCGGTCCCACATCAACACGCCGCCGGCTGCCGGGTCGATACGGAACAGCCCGCATGCCGGAATCAGCACCAGCAGAACCAGCGTGCCGATTTGCGCATAGCGACGCATCGGGCCAAGGCTTTTGGCCCCCGGCACATGCTCCTCCACAACGGGGATTTTGCTCAGCATTTCGTTGGCGGACATCGGCGACTCCATGACTCGAAACTATCGCTGGCGCAGATCAAAAGCCAGCGGACTCACCGCGGCCAGCCGGGCCCGCCATAGCTCAACCTGTCCCTGATCCCCCGATCTTCTGGCCAAAGCCAGCATGGCGCGCAGCGCTCCCTCGTGATCCGGCCTGAGCTGCAGGATGCGCTGCAAGGCCTCCCGGGGCGCCATGCCGTGCGGCACTCCGCTTTTCAGGCTATCGAACATCCGATCGGCCAGCGCGAAGGCGGGCCAGCGATCCAGTATATTGGCGCGGTGCGCCAGCTGCGCCCATTCCACGGCCAGCCGCTCATCGCCGGCCAGTTCCGCCTGCCACAGGCGGACATCAAGACCGCTGGCCGCCCAGGCACGCTTGAAATCGATGAACGACCGCGGTACGACATGCAACGTCGAAGCTGCCTGCTCCGCGCCCTCGCGCCAGGAAAGCAACCAGCGCCACATGCCGGCCGGGTCCGCGCTACCTGCATAGCGTACGCGCGGCAGGGCGAATTCGATGACCGGCGCCCATTCATCCTGCACCGGCAGGTTTGCATCAAGCTCCGGAATCCGTCCCCAATAGCGTCCCAGCCAGGTCCACAGCCCCTCGCCCCCGGTCGCCTCTTCCGACGCCCTGGATGGCATGCGGGACAGCCTTCCAAACAGCCTGCCGCTATCGATGCCACTATCCTTCAGGCCAACCAGCGCAACACGGTAGCCATCGACGAACAACAAGGCGCTGCCCTGCCCGCCGGCAAACACGCTTCGAAAACTTTTAAGCACCACCTGAAGGCTCGCCACATCAAACTGGTTGAGCGCGATCCACTGCACGAACACACCATGCGCAGCCAGCCTCTCCCTTACGCGCCTGAACTGCTGCACCGACAGCAGGTTGGCCCGGCCAACCATGTCCGGATGGAACAGGTCGCCGACAATCACATCGTAATGGGCCGAATCACTGCGCAGGTAGCGCCGGGCATCATCTCGCAGCACCCGCATCTGCCCTACCACCCCGGCATTGACCGGCGCAAAGGCCTCACGGGCTGCGCGAATCGCCCCCTCGGACAGCTCCACGGCAGTCCGCTGCAAGCCGTCAAAGGGCAGCGAGCCGGAGGCCGTAATGCCGGTCCCCAGCCCGAGAAACAGGATCGATCTGGCATCGGGATGCAACAGCAAAGGCAGGCGGGCCTGGTTTTTCTGCACAGTCACGGCCGTCGGATCGCTGGAGGCATCCATGCGCTGCAGGTCGGAGAGCAACAGCCTCTGGCCGGACGGCTGCTCGACCACATGGGTGAGCGCTACCGCGTCTTCATACAGGCTCAGATCATGCGCATCGGGCAAGGACGGCAGCAGGCTCGCCACCGGTGGCAGGCGATGCACCGGCCAGAGCAGCAGCATGGCAAGCGGCGCGGCCAGCCACAGACGCCTATCGTTCACCCAGCGCATACCGCACAGCAGCAATAGCAGGGCAGCAAAGCCAAGCGAGGCCGCAGCCCCGATGAGCGGCAGCAGCACAAATCCGGCCAGCAGGGCGCCCAGTGCTGCGCCGATGCTGTTCGCGCCGTACCACCAGCCGCCGTTGCTATCGCCACCTTCAAGCGAAAAGCGACGCGCCAGCAGCGGCAGCCAGGCACCGAAGGCCAGGGTCACCGGCAGGGTCAACAGCAATACCGCGCCGCCCTGCAACAGCATACCTTGCAGCAGCGAGGCATATTCAGTGCGATTGGCCCACTGGCTGACAGCCGGCAAAGCATATTGTCCCGCAATGGCCAGCATCGCTGCCACGGCCGGCAGCAGGTTGAAGCATTGCTGCAGGCGCAACGGGTTGTCCAGGCGGCGCACCAGCACACTGCCCAGACCGATCCCCGCCAGGTAAACCATCAGCAACACCGCCAGCACGTACTCGGTACGCAGCAAAACCATGCCGAACAGGCGGCTCCAGACCACCTCCAGCATCAGGGCTGCGGCGCCGATACCGGCGTAGGCAATCAGGTCTGCAAAGGCCGGGCGGCGGACACTTTCCTGTCTGCCGGAAACATCCCGCCCCCCTTTCCGCAGGTCAAGCTGGAGGGCCAGCAACCAGGCCAGGCCAGCCAGCAGCAGGCCGAGCGCAGCCACGATGATCAGCGCATCACGCCAGCCGAAAAGCGGAAGTAGAAACAGGGGCAGGATGGCGCCGAGCGCGCCGCCCAGCGCATTGATGCCATACATGCCGCCCAGCGAAACAACCAGCGATTCGGCGGCACGTAGCGCCAGCGGAAAGGCATAGCCCATCGCCATGGCCGCGGGAAACAGCAACAACATCAGCGCCATGCCCTGCAAGGCCTGCCATAGCTGCACGGAAACACTGCTGCCGATACCCACCAGTGCGCCATCCATCCACGGCATGATCAGCGGAAGCAGCAGGGCATACAGCGCTATTCCGCCCTCCAGCACGGCCAGCGCAAGCAAAGCGCGCGACGCACTCAGGCGATGCGCGCGGCGGGCACCGAGCAGGCTGCCCGCGCCCAGTCCGGCCATGAAAGCGGTCACGGTCAGAACGACACCGAAAATGCTGATACCGAAAATCAGCGAAAGCATGCGGGTCCAGAGGATTTCGTAGGCCAGCGCGGTAATGCCCGTACCGCCATAAAGCAGCAGCAGCCAAAGGCGGCCGGAGCGGTTCATCGAATCTCCAGGATGCCCGGAGGGGTCAATAAGGCCAGAACCAGGCAATCGAAGTCGCGGCATGCGCCGCAGCCAGGGTGAGACTCAGGCCTGCGAAAATCATATGCGGCACGAACACATCCTTGTCGAAGGCCACCATGGCAACGCCGAGGCTGCCGGTCATGAACAACAGAACCAGCAGTGAAATACCCATCATGAACAGGATCTGGTGCTTGCGCTTGGTCTCGATACGCCTTTCCGGCGCAACTTCGTCATCGCCCGCGAACTGCTCCATCACCGCTGCCGAGTTCATGCCGGACTCGGTTGCAGAAGCCGCGGCGGCCTGGTTCGGTGCGGCACCCGCCGGCGTGACCGGCGTCATGCACAGCAGTGTCAACAATGCGAAAAGCGGCAGCATACGCATGGACAGGGACTCAATCATGCCCTGCATCCGTCCGTCCGCCGGCCTGTGCCTCATCCTTCTGTTCATCGCCTTCCTCTTCCTTATCGCGCCGCATGGCGTTGCGCAGGTGCAGGATGGCCGAAAGGATCATCGGGGCGAACACCAGGAAAAACAGGAACACGAAAATCATCCACGGGGTATCAATGGTCACGTGGAGATAGCGGTAGCTGTCCACGGCCAGGGCCTCGTTGGACCAAAGCAATATCAAGCTCGCAAACACGATGGAAAACAGGCGATTCATTTACTTCTCCTCGGCCGCCGGCATATCGGTCGCACAGCGGAAACCGAAAAAGTCGGAGGCATAATTGGGCAGGGAATAATTGCGGTGGAACGCATAGGTTGAAAAAGGATCACTTTTCCACGAGCCGCCGCGCATCACGTAATACGCCAGCCGTTCCTTTTCATCGGAGCCGCGCTGATAGCTCGGGTCGATCTCCTTGGCCTGGAAGATTTCACCCGGAGCTGCGGTGCCTGGATAGGGTGCGAACTGGTCTGCAACCCATTCCTGCACATTGCCCGCCATGTCCATCACGCCATACGGGCTGGCGCCCTGCGGATAGGCATTCACCGGGGTGGTGTGGCCGACCTTGTAATAGGTATTCAGATTCTCCGGTCGCATCTGCGAACCCCACGGCCAGGCACGCGCATCGGTGCCACGCGCAGCCTTCTCCCATTCGGCTTCGGTCGGCAGACGCTTGCCGGCCCATGAGCAGTAGTCGCGCGCATTGTGCCAGGAAACCATGGTCACCGGATGCAATTCCATGCCGCGCGGTATGCGGCCATCGGTCCAGTTCAGCGGCGGGCGGTAACTGCGTGCTGCCACGAAGCGCGCGTACTGCGCCTCGGTGACAGGGAATTTGTCGATCCGATAAGCGCGCGTGCGCACCTGGTGGGCCGGCCGGTTCTGCTCGTTGGTACGCGGATCATCACTGCCCATGGTGAACACGCCCGCAGGAATACTCACCATCCAGCTCACATCTCGCCATTGCTCCTCGGAAAGCAGCGCCGCAGCTTCGCCCGGCGTGTAGGTACGCGTACCGGCACCCGATTTCTCGTTGGCCTCCTGCACATATATCTCTTCGCCCGCCGCGCGGATATGTTCGTGCATATCCTGCACATCGTAGCCGGCCTTGCCGCGCATTTCGTCCATGCGCATCGAGCCGAGCTTCATCACATGCAGCGAGCCGCCAACCATGGCAACGGTCACGCACACCACCAGCGTGGCGGTCAGCCAGCGCCGCCGTTTGCGTCTTTCTGCTGCAGTAATCGGCTTACGCTTCACGAAGTACGCCCGCGCCCCTCGTGAGCATCATCCTCTGGCAGAGGCTCGGAATCGGCCTGGAGTACGGTACCGGAGTCCCATGCAAGTCGTTTGCGGATAAGCACCTCGCCAATGAAGCCACCAATGGCGCAGAATTCCATCTGCAGGATGACAAACATGATCCACATTCCCCAGGGCAACAGGTGCGCTTCGGACGGGATATCGGCATAAGAGACATGCTGGTAGTTCCACAGCATGACCAGGGCGGGCGGAAAATGCGCAAGGTATTTAGCGCCGAACCCATAGATCAGGCCGATCACCACCCCCGCGGCAACAGGCACGACGCTCATGCCGAGGATCCACGAAAAGTTGAAACCGGACAGGCCGCTGAAATACTCCAGGTGCACATCCAGCAGCATCATGCTCCCGGCATACACGGTAACACCGGCGATAAAGGCCAGCAGCCCGCGCACCCAGTAAGGCGCCCAGGTGTAACCCTTCGCAGGTCCCGAGGGGTTCGGCTGTTTACTCATGGCTGACACTCCTGATTAAAGACACATGCATGGCGAGAAGCCGTCTATTGGCCGATCAGCTTCTTCTGCTCGGCCTTGATGGTTTCGTCCAGATACCAGTCGCGTACCCGCAAGCTGGAGAAATACCTGGCAAGCGTGCGTCGCTCGTCCTCTGAAAGGGATGCGTAGGAAGGCATCTGGTATTTCTTCTTCAGACGCGTAGGCAGCATCTCCTGCGGATTCTCGGCAGAGAAATAACGGTAAAGCCAGTCCTCGCTGCGCAGCGAACCGATGCCATCCAGGCTGGGGGCCGGCACCGACTGGTACACGCTTTTCACCGACCAGATGGTATGGCAATTACGGCACTGCAGACTGCGGTAGAGATCGGAACCGGCGCGCACGAGCTTGTTATCTGCTGTTGTGTAGAAAGGCAGCTCGCTCTTTTGTGTGGTTGCCGTCGGATGCATCATCGACTGGACAATGGCCACAATCAGGGCTGCTGCAAAAAGAAGGATGACCGTATTCACAACGGTCAGCCAGTTGATTCGCTCGAACATTGATCAGTGCTGCTCTCGAGCGGCAGCTTCTCTTTCGGCCAGCACTTCCTTACGGCGCTTTTCCTGCTGGGCATTCACTTCCTGATACTTGGTGAATTCTTCCGGTTTCATCTTGTCCTTGTCGTTCTCATCGAACACCAGGTATTTGATATCTTCGTCGAACTGCTCGTTGCGCGCCGCCCAGCGAATACCGAACACCACGCCGACGAGGATCGCCGCACCGCTGATCAGCCAGATGTAGATGGTCCAGCCGTCCTGCAATTCAATTCCAAACATATTTAAACCTCCGGACTCATATCGAGTTTTTCATCAGAACAAAATACCCTCGAGCAACTGCACGGCCGCAAATATCGAGGCGGCGATCACACCGAGAATAATCATCGCGAAAAGCACAAGCTCGCCTCGCTTGACCTTTTCACCCTTGGTGAAGCTCATGAAG